>FZPS01000157.1_pt28 | contig 71556 bp, 82 predicted proteins | sample 1817821 | NCBI WGS metagenome assembly FZPS01 (sample SAMEA104158645, study PRJEB21678) | metagenome | place: Germany | collected 2015-04-21
CCGGTGATGATATCAACATGAGCATTGAATTAATTACCCCGGTGGCCATTGAGACCGGTTTACGCTTCGCTATCCGTGAGGGCGGCCGCACCGTCGGTGCCGGTGTGGTTACCGAGGTGCTGGAGTAAAGAGCCGGCCCGCCTGCCGGAGCATTTTTATGGAGCGTTGAGAAGGAGGCATTGGGATGGCTAACCAAAAGATCCGCATTAGGTTGAAGGGTTTTGATCACCAGTTGCTGGATCAGTCTGCCGGTAAAATTGTGGATACGGCAAAACAGACCGGGGCAGAAGTTTCCGGGCCGGTGCCGCTGCCCACGGAGAGGAGCCTGTATACTGTGATCCGGGCTCCCCATAAGTTTAAGGATTCGCGGGAGCAATTTGAAATGCGTACTCATAAGCGTTTAATCGATATTTTCGAGCCGACCTCGAAAACGATCGACGCATTAATGAGACTGGATCTCCCTGCCGGCGTAGACATTGAAATTAAACTGTAGGTTGTTTAAGCAGGAGGTGTCATTGCGTTATGGCCAAGGCTATACTTGCGCGTAAAATAGGGATGACGCAGGTCTATGACGAGCAGGGGCACGCTGTCCCGGTCACGGTCTTAGAGGCCGGGCCGTGCTATGTAACCCAAGTCAAAAGCGTCGCCTCGGACGGTTATAGCAGTATTCAGATCGGTTTTAAAGAGAAAAAAGAGCAGCATGTCAGCCAACCCTTGCGCGGTCATTTACGGCGGGCCGGGGTGAAGCCCTGCCGTTTTCTGCGGGAGTTCAGGGTAGAAGAGAAGGCTCTCTCAGAATTTCAGCCCGGTCGTGAGCTCCGCGCCGATATATTTTCAGCAGGCGACCATGTTGATGTCAGCGCTGTTTCCAAGGGTAAAGGATTTGCCGGCTCCATTAAACGCCTGGGATTTGCTCGTGGCCCGCGGACTCATGGTTCACGTTACCATCGCGGCCCCGGTTCTCTTGGCGCCGTGGACCCGTCAAAGGTTTTCAAAGGGCGTCCTCTTCCCGGGAGAATGGGCGGCCGGCGACGGACTGTCCAGAACCTGCGGGTAGTTCAGGCTGACGGGGAAAAAAATATATTACTGGTCAGGGGATCGGTCCCCGGCCCTCGGGGAAGCCTGGTTGAAGTAAAGAAAACGACCAGGAGATAGTTTTAGCAAGCGATCATGAAAGGAGAAGCCCTGATTATGCCCAAGTTAACGTTATATAACCGGGATGGCGAAGAGGTGAGCGAGGTAGAGGTCCGGGCCGAGCTCTTTGCCGCGCCGATCAAGAAGGGGGCACTCTATCATACCGCTGTCGCCCAAAGGGCAAGACGCCGTCAGGGCACAGCGGCGACGAAGGGGCGCAGTTTTGTGCGCGGCGGTGGAGCGAAACCCTGGCCTCAGAAAGGTACTGGCAGAGCCCGCCATGGCAGCATCCGTTCTCCGATCTGGGTGGGAGGCGCCGTTACCTTTGGGCCTCACCCACGCAGTTTCGGCTACAAGGTTCCAAAGAAAATACGCCGGGCGGCGTTCTGTTCAGCCTTGAGTGCCAAGGTCCGGGAAGGTAAACTTATTGTGGTGGATGACTTTAAGATTGAAAGACCGCAGACCAAGGCCATGGTGCGCCTTCTGGAGAACCTGAAGGCCTCCGGGGGGGCGCTTATCGTCACTGCCCAAACCGATGAAAATGTGATTAAGTCAGCCCGCAACCTGCCCGGTGTCAATACGATCACTGCACCGCAGTTGAACGTGCTTGATATCTTAAACCATAATTACCTGGTGCTGTCGCAGGATGCTCTGGAGAAGGTAGAGGAGGTGTTCGGAGCATGAAAGATCCCCGCGATATTATCGTGCGTCCGGTAATTACCGAGAAATCAATGCAGTTGCTGGAAGACAACAAGTATACTTTTGTGGTAGCGCGAGAAGCAAACAAGATTGAGATCAAGCGCGCGCTTGAAGAAATTTTTAATGTTAAGGTTAAGGCGGTTAATACAGCCAATTTCAAGGGTAAGAAAAAGCGCCTCGGCCGTTATCCCTATGGCTATAAACCGCGCTGGAAAAAAGCAATTGTCACCCTGGCCGAGGGCAGTAAGCCAATCGAGTTATTCGAAGGCCGCTAGAAGGGAGAAAGCGGAAAATGACTCTACGAAAATATAAACCAACTTCGCCGGGGCGGCGTTTTTTTGCGGGAAGAACTTTTGAAGAGATTACCAAGAAAGAACCCGAGAAGACTCTTCTGGTACCCTTGAAGAAAAGTGCCGGGCGCAATGTTTACGGTAGGGTTACCGCGCGCCACCGCGGCGGTGGTCATAAACGGAAATACCGGCTCGTTGATTTTAAAAGAGACAAAGACCTGGTTCCGGCTCGCGTTGCTGGTATCGAATACGATCCCAATCGCTCGGCGAATATCGCCCTGTTGCATTATGCCGACGGTGAAAAGCGCTATATCTTGGCACCACTAGGCCTGCAGGAAGGCGATACGGTTATCTCCGGGCCACGGGTGGAGATCCGGCCTGGTAATGCTCTGCCGCTGGGCGCTATTCCGGTAGGTACCTTTGTGCACAATATCGAGCTTAAGGTTGGCGCCGGCGGGCAGATCGCCCGTTCCGCCGGGTCGGCGGCGCAACTGGCGGCTAAAGAAGGCAAGTATGCTCACCTGCGCCTTCCTTCCGGAGAGGTGCGCCTGGTTTCTCTTGATTGCCGGGCAACGATCGGGCAGCTGGGGAACCTGGAGCATGAAAACATTCGCGTAGGCAAAGCCGGCCGGAGCCGCTGGGTGGGGCGCCGACCCAAGGTCCGTGGTTCGGCGATGAACCCGGTGGACCATCCGCACGGTGGCGGTGAGGGGAAGGCGCCGATCGGGTTAAAGAGCCCGGTGACCCCCTGGGGGAAGCCAACTCTTGGCTACAAAACCCGGAGGAAGAAAAAGCCCTCCGATCAATATATCGTTCGGTCGCGCAAGGGATAGCTAAGCGTGCTGAAGGGAGGTTGAAAATATGGCTCGTTCGCTAAAAAAAGGACCGTATGTCGAAGAGCGTCTCATGAACCGGATTAAGAGTATGAATGAGAAAAGAGAGAAAAGGGTTATCAAAACATGGTCCCGGCGTTCGACCATTTTCCCGGAGATGGTTGGGCATACCATCGCCGTGCATGACGGGCGTAAGCATATTCCTATTTATATCAGTGAAGACATGGTTGGGCATAAATTGGGTGAGTTTGCACCGACCCGCACCTTCCGGGGACATGGTCATCGTACCGAGCGGTCTACCGCACTGAGGTAGGACAGAGGAGGTTGTTTGAACATGGAAGCAAGGGCACAGGCCCGTTTTGTTCGTATTTCGCCGCGTAAAGCGCGGGCGGTGGTTGACCTGGTGCGCCGTAAAGATCTTGACGAAGCGCTGAGTATCCTTCGTTATACACCTACCCGGGCGGCTCAGATCGTGGCTAAAGTGGTTGATTCGGCTGCGGCGAACGCAGAAAATAATTTTGATCTGCGTCGGAGCAAGCTCTACGTAGATCAGATCTATGTTGACGAGGGACCGATCTATAAACGGGTCCAGCCGCGTGCCAGGGGGCGTCGCTACCTGATTCGTAAGCCCACCAGCCATATCACGGTAGTAGTCAGGGAGAGAAGGGGGGTTTAAAGGTGGGACAAAAAGTTAGTCCAATCGGTTTTCGCATTGGCATTATCCGCGATTGGGATGCACGATGGTTTGCGGATAAAAATTATACCGAACTGCTTCATGAAGACCTGGAGATTCGCCGTTTTATTCGCGGCAAGCTGGCCAATGCCGGTGTTTCCCGGGTGGAGACGGAAAGGGCGGCCAACAAGCTGCGGATCCATATTCATACGGCCAAGCCGGGCATGGTTATTGGACGCGGCGGTTCAGAGGTCGAGGAGCTGCGGAAAGCCTTAGAGAAGAAGACCGGCAAGAAAGTTCACTTGAATATTGTTGAGATCAAAAACCCCGATCTCGATGCTTACCTGGTTGCAGAAAGCGTCGCCGGACAGCTGAAACGGCGGATCGCCTTTCGCCGGGCTATGAAGCAGGCGATTTTTCGGACAATGCGTGCCGGAGCCAAAGGGGTTAAAATTACCTGCCGGGGCCGTCTTGGCGGCTCCGAGATGGCGCGCAGCGAAAGTTACCGTGAAGGAACAGTGCCGCTGCAAACCATGCGGGCAGATATAGATTACGGTTTTACCGAAGCGCAAACCACTTACGGTCGAATCGGGATCAAGGTCTGGATCTACAAGGGCGAAATATTGCCGGAGAAGCCCGGCCGGCGCGACCGTGCCAGGGAGGGGAGCTAAGCCATGTTAATGCCTAAACGGGTGAAATACCGGCGCCAGCATCGCGGGCGGATGAAAGGAAAAGCCAAGGGCGGAACCGAGATTCAATTTGGCGAATATGGTCTTCAGGCGCTTGAACCGGCCTGGATTGACAGCCGGCAGATTGAAGCGGCCCGTATTGCCATGACCCGCTATATCAAGCGTGGCGGGAAGGTTTGGATTCGCATTTTTCCCGATAAACCGGTGACTAAAAAACCCGCAGAGACCCGGATGGGCAAAGGTAAGGGTTCGCCCGAATTCTGGGTTGCCGTGGTTAAGCCGGGAAGGATCATGTTCGAGCTGGCCGGCGTGCAAGAGGATGTTGCTAAAGAGGCCGTTCGGTTGGCGGCAAATAAGCTGCCTATAAAAACTAGGTTCGTCAAAAGGGCCGATGCAGGTGGTGTAGCGGAATGAAAGTGCAAGAGTTTCGCGAGTTGAATGACGGAGAGTTGGAGGAAAAATTAAAAGAGCTAAAAGAGGAGCTATTTAATCTCAGGTTCCAGGCAGCGACCGGTCAGCTTGAGAATGTCAGGCGCATTAAAGAGGTGCGCCGGAGTATTGCCCGGGTAAAAACTGTTCAGAAAGAACGGGCCTGGAGCTAAACCCATGGAGTGAAGGGAGGCGCATCGATTTGGGAAAAAGTAAGGGTAAAACATTTACCGGCAGAGTGGTCAGTGACAAGATGGATAAAACCAGGGTTGCGGCTGTGGTTCGAACAACCCGCCACCCCCTCTATGGGAAAACTATCCGGCGAACAAAAAAATATCTCTTTCACGACGAGCATAACGAAAGCCGGGTGGGCGACCTGGTAAAAATTATAGAAACCAGGCCGTTGAGCAAGAAAAAAAGGTGGCGCCTGGTCGGGATTGTCAAGCGATCGCAGCTATAGATTCTCATCTGTGTTTGAGGCACAGGGGAGGAAGGAGTGGCAAGAATGATTCAAAGCGAAACCATCTTAAATGTGGCCGATAATTCAGGTGCCAAAAAAATTCTTTGTATCCGGGTCATCGGCGGCTCCAAGCGCAGGGCGGGCCATGTCGGAGATGTCATTGTCGCTTCGGTAAAGGAGGCTGCTCCCGGTGGGGTGGTTAAAAAAGGTGAAATTGTGCGGGCGGTGATTGTTCGCACCAGAAGCCGCCTTAACCGTAAGGACGGTTCGCATATCTGTTTTGATGAAAATGCGGCCGTAATCATTAATGAACAAAATAATCCGCGGGGGACAAGAATCTTCGGCCCTGTCGCCCGGGAGCTGCGCGAGAAGGAATTTATGAAAATAATTTCACTTGCGCCTGAAGTAATCTAGCGGGTGTAAGGAGGTGGCGCTATGACACAGAAGAAAATGGAGATTCGCCGGGGCGACCGCGTCGTCGTTCTTTCCGGGAAAGATAAAGGTAAAAAAGGAAAAGTAATCCAGGCCTTGCCGCGCCTGGGGCGGGTTAAGGTAGAAGGGGTCAATATGATTACGAAGCATGCCAAGCCCACCCAAAAAATACCTCAGGGTGGGCTCAGGGAGATGGAGGCGCCGCTACCTGTCTCCAAGGTGATGCTTCTCTGTCCGGCCTGCCATAAGCCGACCCGTATTGCGAAAAAGCTATCCGCTGACGGCCGGCGGGTGCGCAGCTGTAAAAAATGCGGGGAAGTTGTGGATAGGGGGTAGATAGAAGATGCCGCGCTTAAAAGAAAAATATTTTACAGAGATCAGGCCCGCCCTTCAGGAGCGGTTCAAGTATAAAAATATTAACGAGGTTCCCCGGCTGGTCAAGGTAGTGGTTAACATGGGCGTCGGCGAGGGGAAAGAGAACCCCAAGCTCCTTGATGCCGCGGTCAATGATCTGATGCAGATCACCGGGCAACGTCCGGTAATTACCAGGGCCCGTAAATCGGTAGCCAGTTTTAAATTGCGTGAAGGGATGGCTATCGGCTGCAAGGTAACCCTGCGGGGTGTACGGATGTACGACTTTGTCGATAAGCTTTTTAATGTAGCCCTGCCGCGGGTTAGGGATTTCAGGGGAATTTCACCGCGCTCTTTTGATGGACGGGGTAACTTCACCATCGGTCTACGGGAACAGCTTATCTTTCCCGAGATTGAATACAGCAAAGTGGAGAAGATCTTTGGCATGGATATTGTGATTGTTACTACCGCCAAAACTGATGAAGAAGCAAAGGAGCTTTTGACGTTGATGGGACTGCCTTTTCGGGCGGCCTAACTGAGAAGCTTGTCTGTGAAGGAGGGTAAGGATGGCCAAAAAATCTTTAATTGCCAAGGCCAAACGTGAGCCAAAGTTTAAAGTACGCCGTTATAACCGGTGCCGTCTCTGTGGTCGTTCGCGGGCGTATATGCGCAAGTTTGGCATGTGCCGCCTTTGCTTTCGTCAACTTGCCAACCAGGGGAAAATTCCGGGCGTCAAAAAGGCCAGTTGGTAGATGATGAAAGGAAGAGAGGAGGTTATTTGCGATGATGACCGATCCGATTGCCGATATGTTGACCCGGGTGCGGAATGCAAATATGGTCCGGCATACGTCAGTAGATATCCCCGCCTCCAAACTGAAGCGCTCCATGGCGCAGATCATGAAGGAAGAGGGGTTTATTAAGGACTTTGAGTTTATTGAGAACAAAAAACAGGGCATTGTCCGTATTTATCTGAAATACGGTCCTGATTCGCGGCGGGCCATCACGGGGCTGAAGAGAATTAGTAAACCGGGCCTGCGGGTTTATGCGAACAAGGATGAATTGCCCAAGGTGTTGGGCGGGCTCGGTGTGGCTATTATCTCGACCTCTCGTGGTGTGATGAGCGATCGGGAAGCCCGCAAAATAGGCTGTGGCGGAGAAGTAATCTGTTACATCTGGTAACGCAGCGAGGAGGTTTACCATGTCTCGAATAGGTAAAAAACCGATCGCTGTACCTGATAAGGTGCAGGTCGAGGTCGTCAACAATTGGATTACCGTTAAGGGACCCAGGGGTCAACTTTCAAAAGAGATCCCCCGGCCCATTTTAGTGGAGCAGCAAGAGGGACAGCTTTTGGTGAAGCGACCGTCGGACAGCGAGGAGCACCGGGCGCTGCACGGCTTGACCAGAACGCTGATCCAGAATATGATTACCGGGGTGACCGAAGGTTTTACCCGGTCGCTGGAGCTGGTCGGTGTAGGATACCGGGCCAACTTGCAGGGCAAAAAGCTGGTTTTAAATGTCGGTCTCTCGTATCCGGTTATCTTCGAGCCTGAAGAGAATATGGAGATTGAGGTGCCCAGCCCTAACAAAATTATTGTCAAGGGAATTGACAAGCAGCAGGTGGGCAATTTTGCGGCTGTTGTTCGGAAGGTCCACCCTCCTGAACCATACAAGGGTAAGGGGATCCGGTATGTTGGCGAGCAGGTCCGTCGTAAAGTGGGCAAGGCTGGCACTTAGTAGCAGCCGGGAGGTGTAAAGTTATGATTAAAATTAAACCGCGCAACGAACAACGGAAACAGCGCCACCAGCGCGTTCGCGTTAAGCTTAACGGGACCGCGGAACGCCCCCGTTTAAACGTTTTTCGCAGCAACAAGCATATCTATGCGCAGATTATCGATGATCAATCCGGTCGGACCCTGGTGGCTGCTTCCAGCCTCGATTCCGAGCTGCAAGAGGGTTTACCCCGGGGCAGTGATGCTGCCGCGGCGGGGAAGGTGGGGGCTCTGCTGGCCCGGCGTGCTTTGAACAGCGGGATTAAAGAGGTTGTCTTCGACCGGAGCGGATATCGGTATCACGGTCGCGTCAAAGCTCTGGCCGAGGCTGCACGTGAAGAAGGGCTTAAATTCTAATGAAAGGGGGGATGTCAGGAGTGTCCAAAGTCGAACCAGCCCAGGAATTATCGGAAAAGGTAGTAAAGATTAACCGGGTGGCCAAGGTGGTTAAAGGAGGGCGCCGCTTCAGTTTTAGTGCCCTGGTTGTAGTCGGCGACCAGAACGGGCTCGTCGGGACCGGACTGGGCAAAGCCGGCGAGGTGCCGGAGGCTATCCGCAAAGGAATTGAAAATGCGAAGAAGAACCTGTTCCGGGTACCCATGGTCGGAACGACCATCCCTCATTCTGTGGAAGGCCGTTTTGGCGCAGGAAAAGTGCTGATGAAGCCGGCTTCCGAGGGGACCGGTGTCATTGCCGGTGGTCCGGTCAGGGCGGTATTGGAACTGGCCGGGGTTAGAGATATTCTCACCAAGTCGCTCGGTTCATCCAACGCCTTGAACATGGTTAATGCAACCGTGCAAGGATTAAAATCATTGAAAATGGCAGATGAGGTCAGCGCCCTGCGGGGTATTGATGAGGCCAAACTGCTCGGCTAAGGAAAGGGAGCGGCAATGACGAAAAAATTGCAAATCACACTTTTACGCAGCCTGGTGGCCTGCCAACCGAAGCAGCGCCGCACTTTACGTGCGCTGGGATTAACCAAAGTCGGCCAAACGGTCGAGCAGAAGGATACACCGGCATTGCGGGGAATGATTAGAGCGGTTGATTTTATGGTTAAAGTTGAAGAAGGTGCAGAAGGAGGTGCCCCGGATGCGTCTGCATGAATTAAATCCTCCGCCGGGGGCAAAACGCACGGCCAAAAGAAAGGGAAGAGGCCCTGCTTCGGGGTTGGGTAAAACCGCCGGACGGGGGCAGAAAGGGCAGAAATCACGTTCAGGGGCGAAGAGACGCCGCGGTTTTGAAGGCGGACAGACACCGCTGTTTCAACGGCTCCCCAAGCGAGGTTTTACGAACATCTTTAAGCAAAGATGGTCGGTCATTAACCTGGCGGCGTTGAACCGTTTCGACGATGATACGATAGTGACGCCGCAGTTGCTTAAAGAGGCCGGTCTGCTAAAGTCGCTTCAGGATCCCCTGAAAATCCTCGGCGACGGAGAGCTAAAGCGCAGACTGGTGGTGCAAGCCCACCAGTTTAGCAAACAGGCATTGACCAAGATCGAGGCGGCAGGCGGAAAAGCTGAGGTGATCTGATTTGTTTGAAACCATTAGCACGGCGTGGCGGATTAAGGAGCTTAGAGAGAGAATTCTTTTTACCTTGGCCATGTTTGTAGTTTTTCGTGCTGGTTCAGCAATTCCAGTTCCGGGGGTTGAGGCGGCCCGGTTGGCAAAATATTTTCAAGAAGATACCATATTTGGCTTTTTAAACGTTATCGGTGGCGAAAGCCTGAGCAGATTTACCATATTTGCGCTGGGAATCATGCCCTATATCAACGCTTCGATTATCATGCAGCTGCTGACGATTGTAATCCCGAAGCTGAAAGAGTGGAGCCAGGATTCTGACGGTCGGAAGAAGATCTCCCAGCTGACCCGTTATGGCACTGTGCTGATTGCCGTGACCCAGGGAATCGGCTACTCTTTTATTATCTCCGGGGCGGTACCTGACAAAAGCTTTCTCTCCTATTTTATTATTGTGCTTACCCTGACTGCCGGCACTGTTTTTCTGATGTGGCTGGGTGAGTTGATTACCGAAAAAGGGATCGGCAACGGCATCTCTCTGCTGATCTTTGCCGGAATTGTCGCTGGTTTTCCCGGCCAGGTAATTAGAATTGTCGAGCAGGTCCGTTTTGGGCAGGTATCGTTTTACCTGGTGCTCCTGACCGTGGCCATCCTGCTATTCCTGATCATCGGTATCGTGGGCATGGACCAGGGGCAGCGCCGTATCAGCGTCCAGTACAGTAAGCGCATTGTCGGGCGAAAGATGTACGGCGGGCAGGCTACCCATATTCCGCTGAAGGTGAATATGGCCGGGGTCATACCGGTGATATTTGCCTCGGTGCTGCTGGCTTTTCCCCAGAGCATCGCCCAGTTTATCAATCACCCCTGGGCTGAAGCCGTCGCCGACAGTTTACGCTGGGGCAAGCCTCTATTTACAGTGCTTTATGTTTTGCTGATCATTTTGTTCAGCTATTTTTACACTGCCGTCCAGTTTGACCCCTTCCAGATGGCTGGAAATATCCGTAAATACGGCGGTTTTATTCCCGGTTTGCGGCCCGGGCGTCCCACGGCCGAATATCTGGGTAAAGTGATCTCACGATTAACGACAGTAGGGGCCTTTGCCCTGGCCTTTATCGCTGTTTTTCCAATTATCTTGCAGGGGGCTACCGGGGTGCAGCTTACTTTTACCGGGACCGGTTTGATTATCGTTGTCGGCGTTGTTCTCGAGACGGTGAAGCAGATTGAAAGTCATATGCTGATGCGCAGTTACCGCGGGTTTATGAAATAGGTGAATTGACTAAGATGATCAAGATAAAATCAGCGCGAGAGATTGCCCTGATGCGTGATGCCGGAAAAGTGGCCGCGTCAGTATTACAAGAACTGGAGAGCGCCATTCAACCCGGGATAACCACGGCGGAGCTGGATAAGCTGGCCGAGAAGTTAATCCGTAGGGCCGGTGGTGAGCCTGCGTTTCTCGGCTATCAAGGGTTTCCCGCTTCGATCTGTACTTCGATCAACAGCGAGGTGGTACACGGCATCCCGGGGTTGCACCGACTTAAAGAGGGGGATATAATCAGCATTGATCTAGGGGTATTGTTAAAAGGTTACTACAGTGATACCGCTGTTACTTTCGGAGTAGGCAAAATCAGCCCTCTGGCCGGCCGGTTGATCGATGTAACCCGGCAATCCCTAGAGGAAGGCATTTCGGCCATGCGTTCCGGAGGGCATCTCTCCGACATCTCTCATGCGATCCAGAAGTATGTTGAGGCTAATGGGTTTTCCATAGTCTACAGCTATACCGGGCACGGGATCGGCACTTCGATGCATGAGGAGCCCTCGGTGCCTAATTTTGGGCCTCCGGGGCGTGGTCCGAAGCTTCAACCGGGAATGGTGCTGGCCATTGAACCGATGGTTAACGCGGGCAGTGCCGAGGTAGAGGTCCGTGATGACGGGTGGACCGTGCTGACGAAAGACCGGAGCCTTTCGGCCCACTTTGAGCACAGTGTCGCCCTTGCTAAAGACGGTCCTGTAATTTTGACCATCCCTTGACCGGAGAAAGGGGAGGCGAAGTGATGGAGGAGCTAAGGCCCGGACAGCTGGTTCGCTCCAGGGCAGGCCGGGACAAGGGGAGGCATTACCTGGTAATAAGGGTGATCAGCCCGCGGGAGGTGCTTCTTTCCGACGGGCGAAGACGCCCACTCTCCCGGCCGAAGAAGAAAAATGTAGCCCATCTGCAGCCCTATTCACGCCGGGTAGAGATTGAAGAGCTGGTCAATAGCCAAAAACTAACGGATAGCCAGGTGATAAAGTATCTTTGTGAGCTGGCGCCGCAGGAAGAGGAGGCTTGAGCAGCCGGTGACCAAGAAAAAAGATGTTATTGAGGTAGAGGGGACTGTCATTGAACCTCTTCCTAATGCTATGTTTCGGGTGGAGCTGAAAAATGGCCTTAAGGTGCTGGCTCATGTTTCAGGTAAGATCCGCATGAATTTCATCCGGATTCTCCCCGGAGATCGGGTCCTGGTAGAATTATCACCCTATGATCTGACCCGCGGGCGGATTACCTATCGCTACAAGTAAGGAGGCTAATTAAAATGAAGGTAAGGCCCTCGGTAAAGCCGATGTGTGAGAAATGCAAAGTGATCCGGCGTAAGGGCAAGGTAGTGGTGATCTGCCAGAATCCCAAGCATAAGCAAAGACAGGGATAAGAAAGTATAGAAGCACTAAATGAGGGGAAATCTAGCTTTGTTTAGCTTTTTTTGCCTTGAAGGAGGTGTCGTCAGATGGCGAGAATAGCAGGTGTCGACTTACCGCGGGATAAGCGGGTGGCCGTGGCCCTGAGTTATATCTATGGGATCGGCCGCAGCCGGTCGGAGATGATTCTTTCAGCTACCGGAGTTAACCCCGATACCCGGGTACGTGACCTGACTGAAGATGAAGTCAATCGCTTGCGGGACTGCATCGATAAAAATTATAAAGTAGAGGGCGATCTCCGCCGTGAAGTGGCCATGAATATCAAGCGGCTGGTCGAGATTGGCTGCTACCGGGGAATCCGGCACCGGCGAGGTCTGCCGGTGAGAGGCCAGGCGACTAAGAACAATGCCCGTACCCGGAAAGGTCCGCGGAAGACCGTCGGTGTGCGGCGGGGTAAATAGCATCGCGGAGACCTGAGGAAGGGAGGAGGAAAAACTTGACCAAGAAGAGAACAACCCGAACCAGGCGTCGTGAGCGTAAAAAAGTGGAGCACGGGATTGCGCATATTAAATCAACTTTTAACAATACCATTGTCTCCATCACTGACGTCAATGGAAACAACATTGCCTGGTCCAGCTCGGGTAACGTTGGCTTTAAAGGATCGCGCAAGTCGACTCCCTTTGCCGCACAGCTCGCCGCTGAAGCTGCGGCGAAAGCAGCGATCGAGCATGGGATGAGGCAGGTAGAGGTTTTTGTCAAGGGGCCCGGTGCCGGAAGGGAAGCAGCCATTCGCTCGCTGCAGGCTGCCGGGCTGGAGGTAAATACGATCAAAGATGTAACCCCGATACCGCATAATGGTTGCCGGCCGCCGAAGAGGCGGCGGGTTTAAGGGGAACAGGTTTGGTATCTTTATTTTTGAGTTAACAGGGGAGGTGCAGCTAAATTCCATGGCACGTTATAGGGATGCGGCCTGCCGTTTATGCCGCCGTGAAAGAAATAAGCTATACTTGAAAGGTGAACGCTGTTACACTGATAAGTGCAGCGTAGTTCGAAAAGGCTATCCTCCGGGTGAGCACGGGCAATCCCGCCAAAAATTTTCGGAGTATGGTCAGCAGTTACGGGAAAAACAGAAAGCAAAGCGGATCTATGGGATCCAGGAACGCCAGTTTCGCCGCTATTTTAGAGAGGCTGACCGGCGCAAGGGTGTCACTGGAGAGATCCTCTTGCAGCTGCTGGAATGTCGGATTGATAATGTAGTCTACCGGATGGGATTTGCGCGTTCCCGGGCGGAGGCGCGTCACCTGGTCAACCACGGCCATTTCCAGGTAAATGGCCGGAAGGTAGATATTCCCTCATATCTGACCCGCCCTGGCGAGAGCATTGCCGTTCGCGAGAAAAGCCGTAATTTGCCCGTTTTCAAAGAGATTCGAGAAGCCGCTGAAGGACATAGTATCGTTGACTGGCTGGAAGCCGATCTCGAATCTCTGCAAGGCCGGGTTATCCGGATGCCCCAGCGGGAGGAGATCGATGTTCCCGTAGAGGAACATCTGATTGTAGAGCTTTATTCTCGTTAAACAGTTCGCCCTCAATACTATCACTGAGGAGGGTTAACGGAGCATGACGTTTGAGATTGAAAAGCCGAAAATTGAGTATATCGAAAAAGATGACCGGTTTGCTTACGGTAAATTTATTGTGGAACCGTTAGAAAGAGGTTACGGGATTACCCTGGGTAATGCCTTGCGCCGGGTTCTCTTATCATCATTACCCGGTGCGGCAGTGACCAGTGTGAAGTTTGACGGGGTGCTGCATGAGTTCTCCACTTTACCCGGGGTGTTGGAGGACACCATCGAGATCATCCTCAATCTAAAGTCTCTTTCGATGAGAATTCAAGACACGGAACCCCAGGTTTTAGTTATTGATATGGATAAGCCCGGCGTGGTCAGGGCCAAAGATATCCAGGCGCCGGCGGGGGTGGAGATCTTAAACCCCCAGTTGGCGATCTGCACTCTCGAAGAGAATGCCCGGCTTTATATGGAGATGACGGCCATGAAAGGCCGCGGTTATCTTCCTGCAGAACGAAATAAGACTGCGCAACAGCCAATCGGAGTGATCCCCATCGACTCTATTTTTTCACCGATCCGTAAAGTTAATTACCAGGTTGAAAATACCCGGGTGGGGCAGGTTACTGATTTTGACAAGCTGACCCTGGAGGTATGGACCAACGGAAGCATCAAACCCGATGAGGCGGTTAGCCAGGCCGCGCGGATATTAAGTAAACGGATCGCTATCTTTATTGACCTCACCGAAGAGGACGACGAGGTTGATCCGGTGGAGGAACAGGAAGAGGAGGACCGCGAAAGGAAGCTCGAGATGACGATTGAAGATCTCGATCTCTCGGTGCGTTCGTATAACTGTCTCAAGCGGGCCGGGATCAACACGGTTGGTGAGCTGGTTCGTAAAACTGAAGAAGAGATGATGAAAGTGCGCAACCTCGGTAAAAAATCATTCGAAGAAGTAGAGCAAAAGCTAAGCGAACTGGGCTTCAGCTTAAGCAAAAGCGGGGAGTAAGCGCGGCAAGGAGGAACAAAGGATGGCCTATCAGAAGCTCAACCGGAAAAGCGGCCCCAGAAGGGCGCTGCTTCGCAGCCAGGTAACGGCTTTGCTAAAGAACGGGCGGATAAAAACTACCGCGGCGAAGGCAAGAGCGATTCAACCGATTGCCGAGCAGATGATTACCCTGTCCAAACAAGGCGGTCTGCATGCCCGTCGCCAGGCTCTGGCCTATTTATACGATGAAACTGTAGTCAAAGATCTATTTGAAAAAATTGGCCCCAAGTGTGAGGTGAGAAACGGCGGTTATACCCGCATTATCCCCTTAGGGCCGCGCCGTGGTGACAGCGCCCCCATGGTCATCATTGAATTGATCGATTAACAGTAAATCCGGGGCAATTTGTGCCCCACCCGTTTAGGGCATGGTGGTGAATTGAGAGGAGAGGTGAGCCGCGGCGCCGGGAGCTTGGCCTCACTTTAGCCCTCTCAATTTTGCATTTTAACGGCATGAAAAATCGAGAGGAGCGGAACCAGCTGTTTACCCTGTGAAAAGTCTCCCTCACCCTGTTCCCGGCCCACCAGTGGAGAGGGAAGACAGGCCGTTGGAGCGAACTCTCTTCGCCCGCGGTAACAGAGACCAACCCGGGGTGATTCTTTTAGATGCCTAAAGTTTTGCTGGAAACAAAAAAACTTACTTTTTTTTATCCGGGACAGGCCGAAAGCTCTGCCCCTGCTTTAAAGGAGATCAATCTACAAATAGAGGAGGGCGAATATATTGCTTTAATCGGAGCGAACGGCTCTGGCAAGACCACCTTACTAAAACAGCTTAACGCCCTTCTCCGTCCTACTTCGGGTGAAGTCTATGTGGATGGTATCTCCACTACGGATGAGAACAATATCCCACAGATCCGCTCTCTCTGCGGAATGATTTTCCAGAATCCCGACAACCAGATTGTCGGGGCCACGGTAGAGGAAGATGTTGCTTTTGGCCTTGAGAACCGTGCCGTCCCGCCACCGGAGATCCGCCGCCGGGTGGCCGCGGCGCTGGAACTACTTGGTATCTCCCACCTGGCCGGGTTTCCGCCGCACCTGCTCTCAGGCGGTGAAAAACAGAAAGTAGCCCTTGCCGGCCTCCTGGCCCTTAGTCCTCGTTGCCTGCTTCTGGATGAACCTACCGCTATGCTCGACCCGGCCGGACAGGCGGTGCTAATCGAAGCAGTGCAGCGGTTAAACCGGGAGCGGGGGATTACCGTGATCCATGTAACCCATTTTCCAGAAGAGGTTGTCCTCGCCGGGCGGGTGCTTCTTTTGGAGAACGGATCCTTGCTAAAAGAGGGTCCGCCTTCTGAAATCTTAACCGACCTGCCGCTGCTGCACCGTCTCGGGTTAAGGACCACTGCTGCAGGAGAGCTGGCCTACCTGCTTCGCGAAGACGGTTTTCCGCTGCCGGCAGGGATATTACATAACCGGGAGCTGGTTAAGCATCTATGTTTATATGCACAGAAAAATTAAGCCATACCTACATGCCCGGGACTCCCTTTGCAGTGGAGGCGCTTCGCGGGGTAGATTTAAGCATTGCCCGGGGCAGCTTTACCGTGCTGCTCGGGCCTTCCGGCTCAGGCAAATCGACCCTATTGCAGCATTTCAACGGGCTGCTTCGACCGACTGCGGGGCGGGTCTTGCTGGACGGACAACCCCTGGGTTACGGCCGCCGGGAGCTGCAGCAGCTGCGCCGCCGGGTTGGCCTGGTCTTTCAAGAGCCTGAAGCACAGTTTTTTAGCGAAACACTTTTTGATGAGGTTGCTTTTGCCCCGCGCAATTTCGGCCTGGAGCCTGCACTTGTTGAAGAGCGGGTGGAGCAGGCGTTACAGCAGGTTGGTTTAGATGATCCTGTTTTGAAAGAAAGGTCGCCATTCCAGCTCAGCGCCGGCCAGCAGCGCCTTGCGGCCATAGCATCAGTCCTGGCCATGCAGCCCCAGGTGATGATCTTCGATGAACCTACATCCGGCCTGGACCAGGCCGGTCAACAGAAGCTGTTTGCCTTGTTGCAACGACTTAACCGCGTTTCCGGACTTACTGTGGTCGTGGTGACCCACCGGCTGGAGCGGGTGGTCCCCCTGGCTGATTATTTTTTAGTTTTGGACCGGGGACGGTTGCTCATGGAAGGTCCGCCTGAAGAGATCTTCCTGCGCGTGGAAGAGCTTCGCCGCTGCGGCCTGGCGCTGCCGCCGGTGACGGAGCTAATGAATGACCTGGTTGCCGCCGGCCTTCCCTTCTCCACAACGCTCTATTCACTTGAAGAGGCCCGGCGGGAGATTAACGCCTGGCGAAAGAAGGTGGCCTACCCTTGAGCCGCAGCATTACCCTGGGCCGCTATCTTCCCGGCAGCTCTTTTCTACACATGCTCAACCCTCGTTTTAAATTACTTATTTTGCTGCTTTTTCTGGCAGTTCTATTCCTGTTGAAAACTTTTGCCGGGTTGGGCCTGCTCCTGCTTTTTCTCCTGTTAATGATGCTGGCTGTGCGGATTCCGCTGCGTTACCTTGCCGGAGGGCTCCGGCCGCTAACCTATATCATTTTATTTACCATAATTATCTATTTCTTTTTTACTAAGGGGGGCGTGGTTTTACTGCGTCTGGGCCCGCTGACGGTAGAGCAGGCCGGGGTGACCGCGGGCTTATTCATGATCATGCGCCTGGTGGGATTGGTTTTAATGACCATGCTTCTCACGTTGACAACAACACCACTGGCCCTGGCCCACGGAATTGAATACTTTATGATGCCCCTTGGCCGGATCGGTTTTCCGGCAGAGGAGGTCGCCATGGTCATGACCATGGCCCTACGCTTTATTCCGACCATAGCAGAAGAAAGCCAGCGTCTTTTACGGGCGCAGATGGCGCGGGGGGCTGATTTTGAAGGGGGCTTCTTTAGCCGGGCGCGAAAATTTGCCCCGCTAATGGTTCCCCTGTTTATCGGTGCTTTTCGACGGGCCGATGAACTGGCCCTGGCCATGGAGGCACGGGGTTACCGTCTTGGCGCCGTGCGTACGCGGATGCACGAAGAAAAAATCACGACGACTGATTGGGCGGCTCTTTTGTTTGCTCTTGCTGCTCTGGCAGCGGTTCTTGTTTCCGGCATTTAGGCTTATATTGACACGGGTGAGTGAAAAGGATGCACCGTACTTCTCTTGAAGTTAGCTATGACGGAACCGGCTACGGCGGTTTTCAGATTCAGAAAAACGCGTCGACGATTCAAGGTGAATTGGAGAAGGCGTTGGCCGTAATTTATAAAAAGCCGCTGCGAATTACCGGTGCCGGACGCACTGATGCTGGGGTCCATGCGCGCGGCCAGGTGGTTCATTATGACGCTCCCTTTGAAATTTCGGCCGTGCGGTTGCCGGCAGCGCTTAATGTCCTGCTGCCTTCCGGTATCGTGGTGTTAAAAGCCAGGCCGGTGGCTCCTGATTTTCATGCTTGTCGCAGCGCCAAACGAAAGGTGTACAGTTATTCCCTGGACCGGGCTCCGTACCCACAGGTTATGCGGCGGCGATTTGCCTATCACCTTCCGGGTGCCTTTAACGGGCAGGCCGTCAAAAAGGCCGCTCAACTACTTGAGGGGACCCACGATTTTCAGGCTTTTCAGGCTGCCGGAAGCCCTTCCCGGAGCACAGTGCGCACCCTTTACCGGGTTGACATAAAGGAATTTCCGGATGAGAAGCTGCTTCAATTTATTTTTGAAGGCGACGGCTTTCTTTACCGTATGGTCCGGCTGCTTGTGGGCAGTCTGCTGCGGGTAGGCCGGGAGAGACTTGAACCTGCGGCCATCGCCGCCGCGTTGGCTGGAGATTATCCGCAAGCAGCCGGGCCGACCGCTCCGCCGCAGGGGCTCTGCCTTGAAAAAGTGATTTATTGAAGGAGAAGCCCCCGGTCGGCAGATTAATTTTCATCTTTTGCTTGACAGCAACAGGAGGGTATATTAGAATTTACTTTGTGCTGAATGGAGTTTAAGGGGGAAAAGCAATGCAGACTACCTATATGGCCAAACCCCACGAGATCGAACGTCGCTGGTATATCATTGATGCCGCTGGCCGTCCGCTGGGAAGGGTGGCCACAGAAGCGGCCCGGCTGTTGAAGGGAAAACATAAAGCAATTTATACCCCTCATATTGATACCGGAGATCATGTTATTGTATTGAACGCGGCCAGGGTTGTTTTAACCGGAAAAAAACCGGAACAGAAAATCCATTACCGCTATTCCGGCTATCCCGGCGGTTTAAAGATGACCGACTATGCCACGTTGATGGCTAAAAATCCAGAGAGAGCAGTTTATCTCGCGGTCAAGGGGATGTTGCCCCATAATCGCCTGGGAAGAGTGATGCTGAAGAAACTGCGCGTCTATCGAGACGATCAGCATCCCCACGAGGCACAAAAACCTTTACTTTGGGAAGGGCCGGAAGTGAACAAGGAAGGAGGCCCTGCTCTTGAGTGAAATTCAATCCATTGCCACCGGACGGCGTAAAGAATCAGTGGCCCGGGTGCGATTAATACCCGGAAGTGGACAGATTACCATTAACGGAAAAGATCTGGATAAGTATTTCGGCATGGATACGCTGAAGTTGATGGTCCGCCAGCCGCTGGAGGCTACTGAAACTCTGGATCGTTTTGATGTCATTGCCAGAGTCCACGGTGGCGGTTTTTCCGGGCAGGCCGGGGCCGTTCGGCATGGTATTGCCCGGGCGCTGGTGCAGGTCGAGCCAAGTTACCGTGCTGTTCTTAAAAGACACGGTTACCTAACCCGTGATTCCCGGATGAAAGAGCGAAAAAAATACGGCTTGAAAAAAGCCCGCCGGGCACCACAGTTCTCCAAGCGTTAAACAGGATAAAAACAACTAGCTCTAGGAGGGGCGGTGCAGTGCACCGCCCCTTTAAATTTTATCTCTGTAAGCGCGGGTAACAGCGGGCGGATAGGCTGATCGGGTAGAGAGAGGGGAGGGTGGAGGTGTGCCTCGCTTTTAAAATGCAGGATTAAAGCTGCTTTTGGTAGAAGTTGTGATTATGCGCAAAGTTTATCTGGGATACCCGCAGGAACTGGAAAAGAAGCTCTACGACGATATTGTTGCGGCCAAGTGTGACGACATCTTTTATCCTGTCGTCGTGGTGGTGCCCAGCAATCTTAGCGGGGTTTATCTACGCCGTTCTCTAGCCCGTTGCGGCGGCAGCCACTGCCGGGTGCGTTTCCTTACCCTGGCCGACCTGGCAGCCGAGTTGGCTGCAGAGAGCCCGGATTATGCTCTCCGCAAGGCGATGCCTCCGTTCGGCGAAGAATGGCTGGCTGCACTTACCGCCCGTGAAGCTGCAGGGGGCTATTTTGACCCGGTAGCCGGGCGGCCCGGTTTTTGCGAGGTGCTGCAGCAGACCTTTCAGGAACTTGAAGAAGCGGGCCTGGAGCAGGTTCCTCTGCCGCGAAACGGCGATCCGCGTCGCATCGCCGAACTGCAGCGCCTTTATGAGCACTACCGAAAGTTGCGCCGCCCTTTTACCAACCGGGGAGCGACGTTAACAGCTGCTGCCCGGGCGACGCCGCCGGGCTCCTTTAAAGTGGCTCTCTACGGTATTTATCAGCTATCCGCTCTCGAGAAAAAATTGCTGGCTTCACTTGCTGCGCATAACGGCATGGCGGTATACTGGCAGAAGTCCGCTTTCGCATTTGCCCCGGTTAAACAGGCGTGGCCCTGGTTTCAGCAGCAGGGGTTCACCTTGGAGCACCTTATGTCGTCCCGGGCCCGGGGTAGCAACCTGGAGCGCCTGCAAAAGAATCTATTTCAACCTTCTCCTGATAGCTCCGCTGCCCCGGTTGGAGATCAATCGCTTGAATTTATCTGTGCCCCGGATGAGGTCCGGGAGGTGGAGGAGATTACCCGGGAAATTATTAACCTGGCCCATACCGGGATGCGTTTTGGCGAAATGGCTGTGCTGCTGCCCCACATGACCTATGCGGGGCTGTTCCGGGAGAGGTTTGCCGCCGCCGGGATACCATGTTACCTGTCTGGAGGTCTCCCCCTGGCTCAAACCAGGAGCGGCCGTTCTTTTTTACTGTTATTGCAGTTGATCGGCAGCGACTATCCCCGCCTGAAGGTGATCGAGCTGCTGACCTATGCTCCATTTGACTACCAGCGGATCTTAGATTGCAGGACACCGGTCAACCCTGCTTTCTGGGATTACGTGACCATAGAGGCAGGGGTTATTAAAGGCCGGCGGCAGTGGCGGGAGGCGCTGGAGCTCTATTGCCAGCGGCTGCAGAGGCAAATTCGGGAGTATAAAGACGAAGGATCTGCGGCGGGGGAGAGGCGGGCGCGCCGGCAACTGGCCGAGGTAGAGCTGCTGCTTAGTTTTCTCCAGATCTTTTTTGATCTGCTGGAACGTTTTCACGCCAGCCGCTCCTGGGCTGATTTAACCGCGGTGGCTGGAGAATTAATCGGGCACTTTTTTCACCCTGGGGAGGAGCGGGAGACGCTGCTGCAACTATTGAAGAGGCTGCAGCGCCTCGACGAGTGTGGCGGCGAATTTGATCTCAAGCCGGCCCTGGAGCTGCTTCAATCAGCCCTGCAGACCACGGCCTTACCTCACGGGAAATTCCAGCAGGAGGGGGTCAACCTACTGCCGTTAGGCTCTGCCGCCGGTTTAAGGTTTTCGGCCCTTTTTATTCCCGGCCTGGCAGAGAAGATTATCCCTGCTCCGGTGAAGGCCGATCCGCTGTTACCTGAAGCGGAACGGCTCATGCTTTCGGGGGAGCTGCCGTTGCGGCGGCATAAACTTGAGCTGGAGGCCCTCTGGTTTACCCTGGCCCTCGGCGGAGCAGTCCGGAAGGCAGTCCTGACCTGGCCGCGGGCCTCCGCGGCCGGCGGCCGGGAGCAGTTACCCTCCTTCTTTCTCTCGCGTTGCGGCGAGGCCCTGTGCGGGACCCGTCCCGGGTATGAACAGCTTTCGCTGTTACCCGGTTACCGGTACATCAGTGCCGTCCCAGAAAAAGAAACTGTGGTCAATCCGGTGACCATGGCGGAATACGACTTAAACTGCTGTCACAGTTTCGCGCCATCGCTGCAGCCGCTCCAATATTATCGTCGTCTTTCCCCGGCACTGAATGAACTTCTGGAAGCAGATTTGGCCAGGCTCCAACAGCGGTTAAGCTCTTACGACGGTATCTTTACGCAAAGCGCTTCGCAGAACCTGCTGTCCGCCCGCCTGGCCGGGACCGGGGGCTTTGTTTCGGTCACCGCCCTTGAAGATTACGCCCGCTGTCCGTACAGTTATTTTTTGAAACGTCTGCTTGGTTTAACCTCTCTTGAAGAGCCGGAGGAGCTTCTCGATATGGCCCCGCTGGCACGCGGCCGGTTGCTTCACCGTATTCTTGAAGAGTTTTACCGGAGTGCCTCTGAGCAGGGGTTGCTTCCGGTAGAGCTTCATCCCGATGGATGCCGTACCTTGTTGAGCCAGGCTTGTTTTGAACAGTTTGAAAAGGTGCCTCCGGAGGAGCGGCCGCCCTATCCTTTTCTCTGGCAATTGCAGAGGCGCAATCTCGAGGAGACCTTGCAGGCCTTCTTGGAATGGGAAATTGAGACCGCTACAGGATTTATCCCGACAGGTTTTGAGGTAGCTTTCGGTTTTTCTAAAGCCGCCGGAGCCCCGGTTCCGTTAAGCCTGCCCTCGGGAGAGATACTTTATTTTCAGGGGCGTATTGATCGGATTGATCGCTACGGCAACCGGATCCGGGTGATCGATTACAAAACCGGCCGGAAGAGAATCAAGAATGAGAGCCTCGCCGGGGGAGAAGCTCTTCAGTTACCGGTTTACCTGCTTGCAGCCAGCCATCTTTATAATCTGGCGGAACCGGCCGCAGCCGAAGCCTATAACTATTACCTTTCTCCTACAGGGGTGAAAACGGTTCTTTTTTCGGGAGAGGCGTGGCCGCAAAAAGAGATGCTCTTGCAGGAGGCGGTGGAGATAATTTACAAGGGGATTGCCGCCGGCCACTTTTTCCCCTATCCTAATCCGGGCTGTCGCTACTGCGACTATAGCCCTGTTTGCGGCCCCGAGATCGAGAGAACTTATCGTCAAAAGGCGGCGGATCCGCTCTTGGCTCCCTTTTTAAAACTGAAGGAGGACTATGCTTGAAGATGAAGACAGGTGTAACCTGGTGAGCCGTCGACAGGGCTCTGCCAGCCCGCTGGTCGATGCCCGCGAGCGCCACCTGGCCGTGACCGATTTGAGCTGCAACTACTGGGTGGAGGCGGGAGCCGGCACGGGGAAGACTACTCTTCTGATCCAGCGGCTGCTCAATATCATTCTCCAGGGAGCGGCTCAGCTGAACGAGATTGTGGCGATCACTTTTACCGAAAAAGCTGCTGCCGAGCTGAAGGCCCGTCTGCGCGATGAGCTGGAAAAACGGATTGTTGAAGCGGCTGGTGAAGAGCTCGCGCTGATACGGCAGGCGCTCGAAGAGCTGGAAACAGCCCCAATCACCACGATCCATTCATTTGCCGGTTCCCTGTTGCGTGAACGCCCGGTGGAGGCGGCCGTGGATCCGCATTTTAAAATAATTGATGAAGGCGAGCTGGAAGATCTCCTGGAGCAGGTTTGGGAGAGCTGGTTTATCTCGGAGCTGGCAACAGGTTCAGAGGCGCTTACCCGGGCTTTAACCCTGGGAGTCTCTCCGCAGCGGCTCCAGGAACTCGGCAGGATTCTTTATCACCAGCGGGACCTGGTGGCCGAAGGAAGTACCCCCAAACCGCCCGACCTGCTGCCTCATTTTTCCGATCTTCTCTCCGCACGGCTACCCGAGCTGAAGGCTCTGCTCTCCTCCTGCCATCAAACCGGAGACCGGGGCTACCAGCATCTTGTGGAGATCATGGCTGCCGCCAAATCGTTCTTTAATCTGAGCGATGGCCTGGAGAAGAAGCGCTTCTTGCTCCAGGGCTTTCCCACGATTGCCGTCCGCGGCAACCAGAAAAACTGGCACTCGAAAGAACAGTGCCGCAGGCAAAAGGAGATCTGCGATGAGCTAAAGCAGGCCCAGGAAGCAGCACGCCTTTCAATCAGGGGACAGTTAACTGCGGACCTGGTCTGCTGGTGCCGCGGTTATCTGGACGCGGTGGAGCGGGCCAAGGAGGAAGCCGGGGCCCTGGACTTTCAAGACCTGTTGCTCAAAGCCCGCAATCTCGTCCGTGATTCAAGAGAGGTGCGCGCTTATTTCCAGCAGCGCTTTCGCTTTTTCCTGGTAGACGAATTTCAGGATACCGACCCTTTACAGGTAGATCTGCTCTTTCTACTGGCTGAAAAAGAGCCCTGTGCATCTTCATGGCAAGAGGTCGAGCCTGCTGCAGGGAAGCTTTTTCTGGTCGGTGATCCGAAGCAGTCGATCTATCGCTTCCGGCGGGCCGATATTGAAATCTACCAGGCTGCCCGGCAGAAGATGCTTCAGAGTGGCAAAGTTCTCGCCATCACGCAGAACTTTCGAACCCTGCCGGCCCTGATCGAGTGGGTTAACCGCACCTTTGGCTGTTTGATCGAACCTAAGGGCAACTTTCAACCCGATTACCAGCCTCTCAGCGCTTACCGCTCTCCCCGGCGCGAACCGGCCGTGGTTCTTCTAAATCCTTCCGGCTCTCTCGATGAGGCTAAAGCCGATGAAATTCGCGCAGCTGAAGCCGCTGCAGTGGCGGAGCTGATTGAGGTTGCGGCCGGTAAGTGGACCATCCCGACAGCGGACGGGGAGACCCGTGCATTGAGATACGGGGATATCGCCCTACTCTTTCCTACCACCACGGGGATTCACCATTTTGAAGAGGCGCTCCGCCGCAACGGAATCCCCTACCGGTTGGAAGGGGGACGGCAATTCTATTTTCGTGAAGAGATCGCCTTTCTTAAAAACTTGCTCGCAGCGGTAAGCAATCCTTACGACCAGGTAGCCCTGGTGGCCGTGCTGCGCTACTGGGCTGGTATTCCCGATGAGATGCTCTTTCACTATACGGCGAGCGGGGGGGAGCTGAGCTATTTTGTCGATCCCGGGACAGAATTTCCCCGGTTGCAAGAGGCTTTTGATCTTCTCCGCGAGGCACACCAAAAACGGCAGCAGCTCTCTATCGCCGCGCTGGTGGAAGAGCTGCTGGAAAAAACCTGGTTCTGGCAGAGGGCCGCTCTGAGGCCGCATGGCGACCAGGTGGCCGGCAACCTGCGCAAGGCGCTGCAGATGATTCGCGCCCTGGAGATGGAACGTCCCCTTACCCTGGGGGGCTATGTTGGTTGGCTGAACCGGATGGCGGAGCAGGGCCGCGAAGAGGCCGAGTCGCTGATTCACGATCCCAGCAGTGATGCAGTCCAGCTTCTCACCATTCACAAATCCAAGGGATTGGAATTTCCCGTAGTCTGTTTAGTAAACATGGGCGGACAGCGTAGAAGTGGCACCCCGTTTATGGCCGATCGGGTTCAGGGTTCTTTTTATCTTAAACTTGGCGAGCTGGTCAGCTCCGGGCTGGAGGAAGCGGAGGAGCAGGAGAAAGTGCGCCTTGAAGCAGAGCAAATCCGGCTCTTTTACGTAGCCACGACGCGGGCCCGGGATTACCTGGTGCTACCGCGCTTTTATAAAAGGGGCTCATCCGGATTCTGGTCGTACCTGGAGAAGGCGGAGGCCGAAGTAGACAACCTCTGGTCGGGGACTCTCTCCCTGCAGGCGAGCACAGCCGGCTCGTCCCGGGAAGTTGAAGAGGCGACCGCTGATACAGCACCGGAGAAAGACGTTCCTGTCGACCCCGATGAGCTGGTTGCGCGTCGTCACCGCTGGTTCGATGAACTGGAAAAGGTGATCCGCGGCGCCGCCTTGCCGGGGCCGTATATCAGCGCCGGCGACCTGGCCAGGCGGGGGGGCGAGAGCGCGGCAGGGTTGGAACAGGTTTTTACTTTCAGCGATCCGGCGACTGCTCCGCGTGGCGACGGAACCTCGTTTGGTTCAGCTTTTCATCAGGTCATGGAGCAGGTCGATCTGCGCCGTCCTTCGCCTGAGCAGCTGGCGGGGCTGGCCGCCCATGCGGCTGGCCGCTGGGGGATTGACAACCGAGATGAGCTGATTCAACTGGCTCAGAGCACCCTGGAGCACCCGCTTATCCGTAGGGCCCGCCAGGCAGAGCTGCTTCTCAGGGAGCTGCCCTTTGTCTACAAGTTTGAAGGGCTCCTGGTCGAGGGTATTCTAGATCTGCTTTTCCAGGAGGAAGAGGGGATGGTTATCGTCGACTATAAGACCGATCTGGCCGAACAGGCTGAACTGGAGCGGCGCTGGGTTGATTACAGCTGGCAGGGTTTGGTCTATGCTGCAGCCATGGCTGATATTTCAGGCCGGCCGGTGAAGGAGGTCTCCTTCCTTTTCGTACGAAAAGGCCTGGTGAAAAGTATATTTAACCCTGATCCGGTCATGCTGCGTCAAACCCTTCGTGAAAACATAAACCGCAAAGGTTGCGAATATACATGGAAGAAATAAGGCCGGGTGTTTCAATTATTTACGGCGAAAACAAGGGCCGTTTTCCTTATGCGCATTCGCTCTACCTGGAGGGAGAGCGCTGCGCGCTCATTGATACCGGGGCCGGAGAGGCGCTTCAACAACTATCGGGAAGGGTGGACGCTGTTTATTTAAGCCATTATCACCGTGATCATGTTGCGGGCAACAGTCTGTTTGCCGGGGCCTCCTTTTTCATTCATTCCCTTGATGCCCCTGGCGTTACTTCAGAGGAGGGTTTTTACCGGCTCAGCGGCTTGGGAGAAATCGGTAAACCGTACTGGTCGACCTTAAAGCAAAAGGGATTCACCGCCACGTCGCTTACCGGAGAGCTTGGTGATGGGGAAACAATTAACCTGGGCGGCCTAACCTTACAGGTTATCCATACGCCTGGCCATACTCCCGGGCATTGCGCCTTTTTAGTGGAAGAGTACGCCCTTGTATTTACCGCCGATATCGATCTCTCTTCATTTGGACCGTGGTACGGCAATTTAACTTCGAATCTGGAGCATTTTCAAGAGTCGGTGCAGAAGGTTCGTTCCTTAAATGCCCAGTTTTTGATTAGTAGCCATAGCCGGCCGGTAACAGAGCATATCGATCAGAAGCTGGAGAAGTATGGTGCAATCATCGAACAGCGCCATGAAATAGTTTACCGGCTGCTCCGGCAGAAGGCGATGACCCTGGAGCAGTTGATTGATTTAAAGCCGATTTACAGGCGCCATCCAGATCCGGCACCGGTCTACCGTTTTTTCGAAGGGAATATGCTGCGGCAACACCTGGCCGTGCTTCAGAGCAGGGGGCTGGTGCATTATTCTGAAGAAGAAAAGCTATACGAAGCACGGTAAAGATCTTCCTTCGGGTGGCTGCATCGCCCGCAATTGGTGGTAATACTTAGCGGTTGTCAAAAGGGTTAATCTGTTTTATAATAATTTTAACGTCGGAAAACTTCAGAGAAACAAGGTTTGAAATAGATGAAAGTTAAAGAATATTTAAAAAATAAATTAAAACAAGGGGCAGTCCATATTACTCTTATTGATCCCTCCCGCCAACTTCCGGAAGCGGCGGGTCGCCTGGCTCACACCGCGCAGGAGGTAGGGAGCGACCTGGTGTTGATCGGCAGCACCTCTTCTACCGGTCAACGTGCTCTTATGGAGACCGCCGAAGCAGTTAAGGAGAAAGTGACCATTCCGGTTATTTATTTACCTTCGGGGAGCGAGTCGATCAGTTTGAATCTTGATGCCCTGCTTTTTTTAAGCATGCTAAATTCGCGCAATGCCCGGTTTATTAGTACTACCCATGCCCGCATCGCCCTGGTTTTAAAACGGCTTTGCGTGGAAACTATTCCAGTGGGCTATATCCTCGTGGAACCGGGAATGAAAATCGGTGAGCTTGGCGAAGCCGATCTGATTACCCGTGATAACTTCTGGAAAGCGATCGGCTATGCCCTGACCGCCGAATTTATGGGCATGGATTACGTTTACCTCGAAGCAGGCAACGGGGCGGCCCAGCCTGTCCCGGCAGGGATGATCCGTGCGGTAAAGCGCGAGATCTCTATCCCCTTGATCGTCGGCGGCGGGATCCGCACGGCGATTGATGCCCGCCGGGTCCGCCAGGCCGGCGCCGATATCGTGGTCACCGGCACGGTGATTGAAAACGCCGGCTATCGCGAACGGCTCCGCTCTATTCTCAGCGCTCTAAAAGAATGACCGGGACGGGGGAACAGAGGCCTTTCTCCCATTAGTATGAACCCAAGCAGGGGGCTGTCCACCTGCTTGGGTAGATTGTCCCGAGAAAAGGATCGATCTCTGTAGATACTTTTACGAATTCTCCATAAAGCAACCGGGGCTACCCCAAGGGGGATGGCGCTGAGGCTGATTGGCAAAATGTTCATCGGCTAAGGCATCTGATATCCATACTCTTTCAGTATATACTTGGGGAATTCGAAACGCACAGTTTTTTCCGGATTTACCACCTGGCAGCATTTCAGTTGACCGGCCAGGCTCATCAACATACCGGTGTCATTGATCGGGATTTTAACAAAGTCTACCAGAAAGTCTGCCATGTTATGGATTGCACCGGAAGCAGCTTCGTCTATGGTTGGTGCCGAGCATATTGCAGCTACCAGCTCATCTGTTTCAACAAAGGGAGTAGGCAGCTTTTCCAGGTCAACCACCTGTGCCTTGAACAGGACAGTTCCCGGGGTCTCGGCACCACAGACCACAATTTCACCATCTCCCATCGCGGTATGGAGATCGCCACATCCAAATAATGCACCTTCCACGTTGGCAGTAAGGTACAGTTTTGTTCCTTCAGCGATGATTAGACAATCCATGTTGCCGCCATGTGTGCCGGGAGTGCCATTCGAGATTTCACCTTCGGCCGGAGCTACACCGATGACACCGATCATCGGTTTTTTTGGTATCCTGACTTTGTTTTTATAGACGAGAGCATCACCGTCTAGAGGCAAGATTACTGTTTCCATTTCCTTGATCTTGTTGCCGAGCGCTCCTTCGCCCGGCACCGTGATCATTGTCGATTGCGGTCCAACATCTACTTTCACCAGGTCTATCTGTAAAACATCTCCAGGGTTAACGCCTTCAATGAAAACCGGTCCGGTTGCCGGATTAACATAGTCCCAATTTAGCTTATCAATCAGCTCCTTTTCGCTTTTCAACTGGCCTTTAAAACAGTCGTGAGTTTCCAGTAATACTTCCACCCCCTGTTCAACCCGGACGACAGGTTGCATAGTGGGAGTAAATTTAAAAAACAGGTTGTCACGGGAAACCTTAATTACCATTAGAAATCCTCCTATTACTTTATTTCCATGAGATTCTTCGCGGCGCTCGGGATGACAGGGGGAATCCAGGACCGGTTACATACCTAGAAGTAGCCCTTATTATTCAGCGCCGCATTCGCCGCCGCGTCCGGTGAGCGTCTCCAGGGCATGATCGAGCACCGGCTCCAGCACGGCGAAGCATTCCCGCACCGCCCTGGGGCTGCCGGGGAGGTTGACAATCAGCGTCTGCCCGCTGATCCCGGCCACGGCGCGTGAAAGCATGGCCCTAGGGGTAGCGGAAAAGCTTTCCCGGCGCATCGCTTCAGCGAGCCCCGGCACGAGCCTCTCGACCACCTCGAGGGTGGCCTCGGGGGTGATGTCGTGCGGCGAGAGCCCCGTGCCACCAGAGGTAAAGACGGCGTCGGTCCCATCTACGACCATTCGCCGCAGCTCGGCGACGAGCGCGGCGCGTTCATCGGGGATAATTACACTGTGGGCGAGATCGCCCCAGGGCTGCAGCAGCTCGCTGAGCAGGGGGCCGCTTCTATCCTCGCGCTCCCCGGCGGCCCCTTTGTCGCTGACGGTGATGGTAGCGAAGCGGTAGTTGGGCCGCACCTGCAATCTGTCGCCCGAGCTGATCTTGCCGCCTTTTAGCACCTCGGCAAAAATACCTTCGCGCGGCATGACGCAGTCGCCGGCCTGGGCATAGATGGCGCAGCGATCGTGGCACTCCTTGCCGATCTGGGTCACCCTTAAGATCGCCTCTGGCCCGGCCTGCAGGCGGGTGCCGATGGGGAGATGGACCAGGTCGATACCGCGGGTGGTTAGATTTTCGGCAAAGTCACCGGGGCCGACATCCAGCCCTTTCGCACGCATCTTTTCGATACTCTCGATCGCTAGCAGGCTTACCTGGCGGTGAGCGAAGCCTGAGTGGCCATCCCTTTCCAGCCCGCTATCTTTAAGTAAAATTCCTTCCCCGATATCTTTTTTGCGCTCGCCTCTTTTGGCGCTGATACAGACAGCAATAATTTCTCCCATCTTACTCTTCCCGGCGGTAGTGGCCGGAACGTCCCCCCTTCTTCTCGATTAGCCTGATATTTTGAATGATCATCTTTTTATCGATCGCCTTGCACATATCGTAAATCGTCAGGGCGGCGGCGCTGACCCCGGTGAGCGCCTCCATCTCCACCCCGGTCCGGCCGGTCAGCTTCACCCGCACCCCGATCTCAATCTTACTCTCCAGCTCGTCCAGGTTAAAATCAACCTCCACCGCGGAGATATTCAGGGGGTGGGCCATGGGGATGAGCCGACCGGTCTCTTTTACCGCCATGATCGCAGCCACCTGGGCCACGGTGAGAACATCGCCTTTCTCCACCGTCCCCGCCTTGATCCGGGCCAGGGTGGCGGGGGCCATGAAAATCTCTCCTGCGGCATAAGCTTCCCGGTGGGTGCTCTCTTTATCCGAGATATCAATCATCCGGGGCCTCCCGGCCCGGTCGAAGTGGGTCAGCTCCGGCGCCGTCCCTTCGGGCTTAAAAAAGCGATCCTGGATAAAATAGGCCAGGCCGGCCGCGTCGTCGAGCTGGAAAAGCGGCAGCGGCTGCGGCAGCTCTGCCAGGTCGGAGACCACGGCGATGGTCCCTTCGGGGAGTAGCGGCTGCCGGTTAATTGCGCTGCGAACCACTTCGATCTTTGGGTGGGGGCTGTTTTTGTCCCCCTCGATAATAATCAAGTCCATTTCTTGCAGTTTCGCTACGGCGGTGCTGCCACCATCGGGGGCGTTGCCGATGAGGATATATTTTTCCGGAGTGATCATCCCGACTACTGTGGCGCCGGCCCGGGCAAAGCGCCAGGTATCCTTGCCCGGGATATCGAGGTTGTAATGATGCACCTCTCCCTTCAGCGCAGCCACCTGGAGCCCCTGTGCGGTTAGCTCCGGTAATAGCTTTTCTATGATGGTGGTTTTACCGGTTCCCGACTGAGCGGCGATCAGGTTAATAATTACCGGCGGCATGCCGGCCACCCCTTTCACGCAAATTAACCGCCAATTTTGGACATCTCCCGCATCGCCTGCAGCTTCAATGATCCGGCACCTTTTTGCGGGCTCATGCAGTGTTTTTCTGGTTTTATCCGGACTACCTCCTGGAGCAGCTCTTGCATCGCGGCCGGGTCTTCCAGGGCCGGGCGAACCGAGCGCTCCTCCTGCCAGTAGAGGCAGCTTTTCAGGTATCCTTCGGCGGTGAGCCGCAACCGGTTGCACGAGGCACAAAAATGGCGACTGATCGGGTGAATCAGCCCGATGGTGCCTTTGCCTCCGGGCAGGCTGAAGCTCTCTGCTGGCCCCGCACCCGGGGGAGATTCCACTGGCGTGAGCGGCAGCCCGATACGCGCTGCATTTTCCCTAACATAGCTGAGCGGGAGATAATATTTTTGATGCTCACGTCCCTGCGTGCCGATGGGCATATACTCGATAAAGCGCAGGTGAAGCTCTCTTTCCAGGGCTAGTTTTAAAAAAGCAGGCACCTCGGTATGGTTGATCCCCTTCATCAGGACAACGTTCAGCTTGACCGGGGTCAGCCCGGCGTCCAGGGCTGCCTCGATCCCGGACAGGGCCTGCTCCAGCTCGCCGCCCCGCGTTACTTTGCGGTAAACGGCGGGTTTAAGCGAATCGAGGCTGATATTGACCCGCTGTAGCCCCGCTTCCTTCAAGGAGCCGGCGAAATCCGGCAGCAGGATCCCATTGGTGGTCATCGCCAGATCGGAGATCTCGCGCACCCGGGCGATCTCTTCGACCAGGTAGAGCAGCCCTTTGCGGACCAGCGGCTCGCCACCGGTGAGCCGAATCCTGGATATACCCAAGGCTGCGCCTGCTTTAACCACTTCGAGGATCTCCTCATAAGTCAGGATAGAGTTGTGTGGAATTTGGGTAACCCCTTCCGGGTCCATGCAGTAGAGACAGCGTAGATTACAGCGATCGGTTACCGAGATCCGCAAATAATCATGCTTGCGCTCGTAAAGATCAGTAAGAGCCACACCTTCGCCTTCTCTCATCATAAATTTTCTATTCGTTCCAGGGATTCACCGTTTTAATATTTTCGACGCGGCGTGGTTGTTAATTTTAACAGGTTTCTATAATCTTAATCGGCCAAATAGATTATACCATACCATTTTTAACTGAAGAAAAATTATTTTAATGTCGGAAAAGTGAATGTTTGCTTTTAGATTAACTGCTGTGGCGAAAGCCGGTCTCCTTATTAGCAAATCATTAAATCTGCTTAGTAGGGATAAAAAAGCAAGCCCAGCAGGGCTCCCATGACGATCAGGTAAAGGGGATTAAGCCGGGGACAGAATATGCCGATGACGAAAAGCCCGGCGGCGATCAGGGCCGTGGTCAGGTCTACCAGCGCGGCCCGGCCCAAAGTAATCACCGCCACCGAAATCAGGGCAATCAGGGCTGGCCGTAAGCCCTTCAGAAAGCGCTCGGCGCAGGGGTCCAGAATCAATTGCATCAGGAAGTTGCCGAAAAGAAGCAGGATCACCAGGGAGGGGGTAATTACGCCGAGGCTGGCGAGCATCGCTCCGCCGAAACCGCCTAAACGGTAGCCAATAAAGGTGGCGGCGTTTATCGCTAAAGGCCCCGGGGTTACCTCGGCTACGGCGACGATATCGAGAAATTCCGCCGCCGTGAGCCATCCATGCCTGGTGATAATCTCCCGCTCCATCAGCGGGATCATCGCATAGCCGCCGCCGATGGTAAAGAGCCCGATTTTCAAAAAGATCCCATATAGTGAACAGAGGTAAGGTAACATTTAATTGGCCTTCTCTTTAAATATCATTAACCCGGCCAGCCCCCCGGTGAGCAGAACGATGATCGGGTGAACCTTCAGCAGCAGCGTTACCGCCAGCAGTACCGCCGCCAGGGCGATGCTGCTCCAATGATCAAAGATATTCCGCCCCAAATTGATCACCGCCATAGCGATTAGGGCAACTACGGCCGGGCGGAGCCCGTAAAAAACTGCCTTAACGAAGACATTTCCTTGGAATGCCGGCAAAAAGAATATTACCAGGGCGAGAATAATGCCAACCGAAGGTATTACCACCCCTAGCGCTGCCAAAATACCGCCGGGGATACCGCGCAAGCGCATCCCGACCTGGATGGCGCTGTTCAGGGCGATTGTGCCGGGGAGGCTCTGGGCGACAATGAGCAGATCAAAAAAGTGTTTTTCGCCGATCCATTGACGGCGGGTAACCACCTCGCGCTGAATGATCGGCAGCATGGCGTAGCCGCCTCCGAAGGTAAAGGCGCCTACTTTTAAAAATACGAGAAATATAGTCAATAAAGAGACCGCTTTCGGCGGCACTGCCTGTTGCTCCCGGCTCAATTGGAAACCTCGTTTCTACCCCACCATTTTTTACTGCTCAAGCTAAGGGAAGTATATTGCCCATGAATCATTCCTCATGATAATCATTACAGCTCATCCTGCTTTGGGGCGGCGCGGTGCAGTTTTTTACTAGGTTAGGTTATTATTGAAGCGAAGTCAAGACACCGCGGCTGACTAAGTTTAATCCCGGGGGTAAACATAAAGAAGGATCTCGAGAGGCGAGATCCTTCACCTGTAAAAGGGGGCAATTTCCCGGGGAATTAGGCACCGCTTGACTCATTGAACCGGGTGGAGGTTTACCTCGATAGATTGTTCGCTGGAAATTACGAGCGGCCAGCGGCCTTGCCCTAACTTAATTTTCCCGGTTACTTTTTGGGATGAATCGTTATCGGGGTCATCTGGAGAGGTATACTCCCAGTCTGCGTTACCGGTCAAGTTTTCCCGGGACCAAGTTGTTGTACCGAAAAGGGTTAAATCGAGATCCCGATCCAGATAAACCCGGACCGGCCCTTCGCTATCGACAGACCAGGGTGCTGCGTAAGAGTCAAGGCTGATAAGGGTACTACTTTCAAAGCCGGAACTGACCACTTCCAAGGTGGTCCCGGCAGGTATGAAAATTGCGTTTCCAGTCCGGTTGTGATCATGCCCAAAGATATTTTTCTGCTCGGGAACCCGGTTGATCCGGATAAAGAGAGTATCCTCAACTGTGTTAACTTCCGCCTGGGCTAGTTCAGCCAGCGTTTCGGCCATTTCAGCAGAAGCGGCTCGGATGGTTGCCTGTCCCAAAATGGTAAGCTTATCTCCAGGGGTATTACGCAGCTCCAGATCGCTTTCCTGGGACGAGAGGATCACCTTTTCAATCCCGGTGAGGTTGATCTCTTGATCCGGGATGGCACAGGAGTACTCAGAAAAAGAGAGCGCTTCATGAATTTGTGACATCACCCCGCTGCTAGAGAGAGAGTAACTTCCCAGGCAGAAGAAAAAGAGAACGATCATCAGCAAAATCGACCAGCCATCGTATTTAACCTGATACCGCTCATTGCGGGATAAAAAGTTTGCCGCCAGGATCTCGGCCCCGAGCATAATCAGCGCCAGCGGCCACCAGGTGATTATCAGCTCTATCGCCGCAGGGGCTCCGCTGAAATGGTCGAGGATTAACCCGATACCCAGCAGCACCAGGATTAAACCCATGGAAAACGAGCCTGCCCGCCATTGTTTCATCACTCATTCTCCTCCCCTTGCGGCAATTTGTCTAAAATAGGCCTTTCTTCTGCGGCCGGCGGTTGTGGAACCTGGGCGGGCACCTTCTCTTCCGGTACTGATGGGGTCACTTGGCTCGTTTTTTCTTCTTGCCGCGGCGGCGGCGGAATCGGTTTGCCCCAGGCCAGGCGGATGCCGCCGGCAATTAACAGCAGCGCTACCATGATCGTGCTGATTGACCGGATTACGGCGTAATCCAGAAATCCTAACAGCATAGGAAAAGCTACCTTGTTTATCAGGAGCAGGCCTCCGATTACGATTAGGCCGATCCCGACCCACTTCTGTTTTTGGAAGACCCAGTGCCAGCTGTCTAACTGCTTTTCCCGGGGAGGCGGGATCTCTTCATAACACTGCAGGGCGTCAAAAAGGCTGTAAAACCAGATTACGGGCAGCAAAAATGTAAATAGGGAGAGGCCGCCAGACTGGTCCATCAAAAAAATCATCAAGAAGAAGGTTAGCATAAACTGCAGGCCTCTTTGCTGCCAGCCCAGGTACATATGCCCCAACCCGGGGACCGCCGAGAGGATAACCGTGGCAAATTTACTTTTTTTAGGCATACTCATTCCTCCTTGTTTTCACGTAGTTTCTCGAGCTGTGCCCGGGCAGTTTCAAGCAGTTGGCCGGTGTCCCAGTGGGCTGTCTGTTCAATAGCCCGGGAGAGGTGCTGTGTACTTGCGAGGATATCCGGGAGCTCCCTAGTGCAAAGATCGAAGATGCCGCCGCTCATCAGGGCCAGGGTAATTGCCGCGGCAACGGTATAATTGGCCAGGGAGCGGGAGCGCCGTCTTCTGGCCGCTTGTTGCTTTTTTATCTTGATCGATTCGTTAACCGCAACGTTAAAATCCGGTGGCAGCAGCAGCTCCCCCAGGCGAATTTCGTACTTCGCAGCTGCAGCGAGGTAGCTCTTCAGGCAGCTGTCGCATACTGCGAGGTGGTTCTCCATAAGGCGGCGCTGATTCTCATCAATCCGGTTATTCCGGTACAGAGCCCATGATTCGATATCATAATGCTTCACCTGGAGCCCTCCTTTAGGCTATCCCTGATCATCTTTCTGGCGCGGTAGAGACGCGATTCTACTGTTTTTACACTGACCCCCGCTTCATCGGCCAGCTGGCGGTAGCTTTTTCCTTCCAGAAGGTAGGCAGCCATGGTGGCGCGATAGGGCGGGGGCAGGTCATGCAGAAGAGAGTCCAGCCGGTTTACGGCCACGTAACCGAGATATTCCTCTTCAGCCGATTGGGCCGCTTCCGGGCTTAGAGCGCCCGGAGAGGCGGAGAGAAGCTCCCGGCCTCGCCGCTCCCGATGCCGGCAACAGTCGATTGCCTTGCGGGTAGCAATGCGGGCCAGCCAGAACTTAAGGTTGCCGCCGCGATAATTGGGAAGAGTGCGGTAGATCTGCCAGAAGGTTTCCTGCAGCACGTCCTGCGCTTCGCCGGGATCCCGGACAATGGGCAGGATCGTAGCCATTAGGTAGCCCTTGTACTGATTAACGAGCTGTGTGAAAGCCTCTTCATTGCCGTTGGCGGCTTTCTTGATCCATTCTGGATCCAGACTCAAATGCTCTCCTCCTTTTTTGCTCCCTTAATATAAGACGTCATAAACGGTTAAATCCCTGCCGAAAAAGTTCTCATGTCCAAAAAATATAAATCCTGACTGCATAAGCAATCAAGCTTCTTCCTCACTGATATTATTCTTAATGCAGCGGAGAATCTCCTATTTTACATTTTTCCAGTAGTTCGGAGCCAGGGGTTGACAGCTACAGCTTGTTACGCCTGCACCGACTTCAGTTGTTCCCTTTACCTGAATTTAGTATACTGTAGATATCTTCTCTGGTTAGACGGGGTCACAAGTATGATCCTGGAACCATAAAAATTTAGGGTGGGATAGCCGTGTTAAAAATAATTGGGCTTGCTCCGCACCCGCCGCTTATTATTCCAGAAGTCGGCCGGGGTGAACTTGCCAAGGTGAAGCAGACTGTCGAGGGGATGAAACAGTTAAGCCGGCGGATTCGCAAGTCGGGGCCCGAGCGCCTCATCGTGATCACACCGCATGGTCCTATGCTCCGCGAGGGGATCGCGGTGATGGCAGAGCCACTGCTCGAAGGTGATTTTGGCCAGTTTGGAGCCCCCAACGTGAAGGTATCTCTAGAAACAGATCTCGTTCTTCTAGACCATCTTCAGCGCGAGACCGAGGGGGAATCACTTCGTCCTGTTTTTCTCAGCTCCGGTGATCGCCGCCTGCGTCGGATGCCGCCTCTTGATCACGGTGCCGGGGTACCGCTTTATTATTTGCAGCAGGCAGGAGTCTCTGTACCCGGACTTCACCTGACCTATACCTTTGCTCCTTTCCGCGAACTGTACCGTTTTGGGCAGGCTTTGCGGCGCGCTGTCGAGGCCCGCGGTTTACCTGTAGCGGTTGTGGCCAGCGGGGATCTTTCTCACCGCCTTATTCCCGGGGCGCCGGCCGGGTATAGCCCGCAGGGAAAAGAATATGATCGCCTGCTGGTGGAGCTGCTACGCGAAGGGCGAGTTGAAGATATCTTGAATTTGGATGAAGAGCTGGTTGAAGAGGCCGGGGAATGCGCTCTGCGCTCGTTTCTGATTGCCCTGGGAATGTTTGCCGGGGAGACCTTTCAGACCGAGATCCTCTCTTACGAGGGCCCCTTCGGGGTTGGTTACCTTGTGGCGGAGCTCTGCCTGTCGAAGGCGGAGCAGGGTGATCGTTCTGCAGAAAGTGAAGAGGTTGCGGTTGAAAAAGATCTTGCTTCTGGACCCAGTGCCCCGGTACGGCTGGCGCGACAGGCTTTGCGTCATTACCTGGAGCACGGGCGCCCCCTGGAGCCGCCCGATCCTTTACCGGCAGAGCTCTCTTCACAGGCCGGGGCTTTTGTTTCTTTGAAGAAGGGGGAGGCGCTGCGCGGCTGTATCGGGACGGTAGAGCCGACCCGTAAAAACCTGGCCGAAGAGATCATCATGAATGCGGTCAGTGCCGGGGTGAGAGATCCCCGCTTTAACCCGGTCCGTCTTGAAGAGATTGATGACCTGGCCGTGTCGGTAGATGTGCTCATGCCGCTGGAGAGAATTGACAGTCTTGCGGAGCTGGATCCCAAAAAATACGGGGTATTGGTGCGTAGCGGGCACCGCAGCGGTCTTCTCCTCCCTGATCTGGAAGGGATCGATACGGCGCCCGAACAGGTCGCTATCGCCCGTCAGAAGGCCGGTATTGGCCCCCGTGAACCGGTCGAGCTTTACCGTTTCGAGGTCCGCCGCTACGAATAACCTAATTATCTAAAGCTGAACCCTTTCTTCAAAAGAGAATTTAAGGTGATTGATATGCAAAAGCAGGCCCTATTTTATACTAAAGAAAAAGATCAAGTACGCTGTCTTCTCTGTCCGCGCCGTTGTTTAATCAAAGAGGGTCAGGCCGGTTTTTGCGGGGTCCGCCGGGTGGTTCGGGGTGAACTTTATACTGAAAACTATGCTCTTTGTGCGGCGCTGCAGTGGGATCCGGTTGAAAAGAAGCCGCTTTACCATTTTTATCCCGGCCACCAGATTCTCTCCCTGGGTACTTACGGCTGCAACCTTCGCTGTAGCTTCTGCCAAAACTGGTCCCTGGCGCGGGGTAGGCCTGGACGGTTACCTGGACGGTCAGTAGAGACTATGCTTACACCTGCGCAAGTGTTGGCGGGGCTGCAGCGTGAAGGCAGCCCCGCAGAAGTAGTTGGGGTCGCCTATACTTATAACGAGCCGTTTGTTTGGTACGAGTTTGTCCTCGAGACCGCCCGGCTGCTTCACGAACATGGTTACCGTAATGTTCTTGTCACCAATGGTTTTATCTCTCGCGAGGCGCTGGAGAAGTTGCTTCCCTATATCGATGCCTTGAATATTGATGTTAAGGCTTTCAGCGATTCTTTTTATGAAAAATATTGCCGCGGTATGCGTCACCCGGTATTGGAGACGGTGGAGCTGGCCGCTACTTCAGCTCATGTCGAGGTTACCTGCTTACTTATCCCCACCTTGAATGATAACCCGGAAGAGCTGGCTGAATTAACCGGGTGGCTGGCCGGGATCAACCCGGACTTGCCGCTTCATTTTTCCCGCTACTTTCCGCAGTATAAGATGGATCTGCCGCCCACACCAATAGAAACAATGGAAAAGGCCCGGGAAATTGCCCTGAGGAAATTGCGCCATGTTTATCTTGGCAATGTCGATCTCCCTGGCGGCTCCGATACCCTCTGCCCGCAATGTGGCGCCCTTTTAATCACCCGCCGGTATTATCAGACTCGAATTACCGGCCTTGAGGGTAACCGTTGCCTCGCTTGCGGGGCCTGTATCAACCTGGTTGCCGGGCCGGTTTAGAAAAAAGCATGATCCTCTGCCCCTGTTTCATACTATCATTAGAGGCGATCTGAGACCCCGGATTGTTTCCTATCTCCGCCTTCGAATAATACCTGGCTTTTTCGGAAGGCGAGCTCTTTAAAGCGGCAGGGGGTTTTGAAAATCGCGGCAGATATACCCGGGTGGTTCCTGGGGATGGGCGGTAAGATCCTGACCCTGCTCTACTGGTTTGGGGGCTGGCCGGTGGCCATGCTTCTAGTGTCGGCTGGATTATTCCTGACCGTGCGCTGCGGTTTTTTGCCGCTGCGGCGCTTTTTTTCTGTTTTTCGTCTTGCTCTGGGCAACCTGTTTTTCCCCGGGCGCGGGCGGAGCCCGGCTGAGAGGGGCGATATTTTACCATTCCAGGCTTTAACCACCGCCCTGGCGGCCACCGTGGGTACAGGAAACATCGCCGGGGTGGCCACCGCGATTACCCTGGGCGGGCCCGGCGCGGTCTTCTGGATGTGGGTCTCTGCTTTTTTGGGGATGACCACCAAGTTCGCCGAGATTGTTCTGGCGGTCCGTTTTCGGGTCTCCTCCTCCGGGGCGGCCTTTGCCGGCGGGCCAATGTATGCCTTAAAACATGGCTTGGGGAGCCCCGGGCTCGGTTTAACCTACGCTTTTTTTGGCGCCATCGCCGCCTTCGGCATCGGTAACCTGGTCCAGGCGAACTCCGTGGCCGTTGTCCTTCAATCGGCTTTTGGTATCTCTCCCCTAAAAACCGGCATTCTTCTGGCGCTGTTGATCGCCCTGGTTATTCTAGGGGGAATTCGCCGTATCGGGAAGATTACCGAGAAACTGGTTCCGATGATGGCCCTGCTCTATATTGGCGGTTCTCTGGTTGTTTTGCTCCTCAGCTATCAGAAGATTGGACCGGCCCTGGCTGAAATAATTGGTTGTGCTTTTACCGGTTGCGCCGCGGTAGGTGGTTTTGCCGGCGCCGGGGTCTTGCAGGCGATTCGTTACGGTGTTATTCGCGGGGTTTTTAGCAATGAGGCCGGCCTGGGCAGCGCTTCCATTGCCCATGCTGTTGCCGTTACCGATCATCCGGTCCGCCAGGGGCTGTGGGGTATCGTCGAGGTTTTTATCGTCAGCTATATTATCTGCACGTTAACCGCGCTGGTCCTTCTGGTAACCGGCGCTTGGACCGGGCCTCTCGAGGGAGCTTCGATGACGGCGGCAGCCTTTAACTCTGTCTTGCCTGTGGCCGGCAACGTTATTGTCAGCACGGCGCTGGTCCTATTTGCTTTTTCGACACTTCTTTCCTGGTCTTATTACGGAGAGCAGTGCTTCGAATACCTGTTTGGAGGCGGGCGTTACCTCTACCGTCTGCTCTGGACGATTGGTATCATTGTAGGAGCTCTCGGCGGGCTTCGCCCGGTCTGGGCCCTGGCCGACTCATTGAATGCGCTGATGATTCTTCCTAACCTCATCGGGCTACTTGGCATGAGTGATTTATTGGTCAGGCTTAACCGGGAATTCTGGAAAAATAACCGTCTTTCGCGGTATTGACTTTTTTATTTAACAGTTGAAGGGATTTCCCGGAGACAGGGCGAAATAGCAAATAGCTAGTGAAGCAATTTTATGTGACCTGCCGCCGGAAGAGGGAGCAACTGAAAAGTGATTTGGGATCGTATCATTACGGCAATACTGCAGTTGAACATCGGTTATCTCGACATTATTGACATTATCATTGTTGCTTTTGTTTTTTATCGCCTGATTTTGCTTATCCGCGGCACGAGGGCGGAACAGTTAGTTAAGGGGCTGATGTTCTTGTTGCTGGTCATGATTGTCAGCGACAAGATCGGCCTGAAGACTTTGAACTGGATTCTTGAAAAGGTAATGACGGTTGGGTTGATTGCCATCCCCATTGTTTTTCAACCTGAGCTGCGACGCGCCCTGGAGCAGCTCGGGCGGGGGAAGATATTCAAACGTTCTTACTGGAGTTGGGACCCCCGGGAATTCGACCATTTCCTTGAAGAGTTAACGAAAGCCGTGCCCGCCCTGGTGAAAAAACGCATCGGGGCGCTGATTGTTATTGAACGGGATACCGGTTTAAAGGACTGGGTGGAAACAGGAATTGTCGTTGAAGGGATAATTTCAGCCGAGCTGTTGATCAATATATTTTTTCCGCGCAGTCCCCTTCATGATGGAGCGGTAATTGTCCGGGGCGACCAGATTGTTGCCGCCGGTTGCTATCTTCCTCTTACCGACGATCCTTATTTAAACAAGGAGTTAGGTGCGCGGCACCGGGCCGGGCTTGGCATTACCGAGCAATCCGATGCGGTCGCGGTAATTGTTTCTGAAGAGACCGGTATCGTCTCTATTGCCCATAACGGTGTCCTTACTCGCTACCTGGATGAAAAGAAGCTGCGCAAGATGCTGATCGATCTCTGCGCCCCGCCGCAGACTGAAGGTCTAAACCTGGACTTCTGGCCGTGGAAGGGTAATAAATAATGATGGAAAAATTTTTACGCCGCCTGAATTTAAATCTGATCCTGGCCGTCTTTTTGGCGGTAGTCCTGTGGCTTTTTGTCACCGGTGATAATATTACCCGTACCACCCCGGTGCGAAAAATTATCCATGGGGTTCCCCTGAGTTATGAAAACCTCGAACCGGGCCTGGCCGTGGTTAAGATGCCTCAAACCGTGAATATGACCCTGGAAGGTCTTCCTCATGCTTTCGATGAGCTTGAAGAAAGTGAACTGGAGGCCTATCTTGATCTTACAGCCATAGAAGCTGGCACGCACCAGGTCCAGGTCAGGGGGAAGGCACCGCGCGGGCTAATCCTGATCTCGCTGGAGCCGCAGCAGGTGGAGGTAAGCATTGAAGAGCTGCACTCGAAGCTTTTTCCCGTTGAGGTGGAGTTTCTGGGCCAACCTGCTGCAGGCTGGATCAGGCAAAGCCACTCCTGTCAACCGTTGCAGCTTCGCCTGGAAGCGGTGCCCTCTGTGCTCGAACAGGTTGCCCGGGTGGTGGTTTACGTAGACTTGAGCGGCCGAAGTGATCGCTTCGAAACCGAAATTACGCCGCTGCTGCTGAATGCTTTTGATGAAGAGGTTGCCGGGGTGACGGTAGAGCCTCCCAAAGTTACAGTGATGGTCCATTTTGTTGAAGAAAGTAACGGTGCTTCCACGCTGCCTTGAGCGGCCGTTTTTCGCAACCCCGAAAGTTAACATAAGATAACAAAGGAGACAGGCGCTTGAAAAAATTATTCGGTACTGATGGCATTCGCGGGGTGGCCAATCGTGATCTGACTCCGGAACTTGCTTTTCGAGTGGGCCGGATAATGGCCTCCCTGTTAAAACAGAAAGAAGATCGCCCCATTGTTCTGATCGGCCGGGACACCCGGCTTTCAGGCGGAATGCTCGAAGGTTCACTTAGCGCCGGCATTACCTCCGCCGGTGTCTCGGTCCGCCTGTTAGGAATCATCCCCACTCCGGGCGTGGCCTATCTGACCCGTTTGCTGGAGGCAACCGCCGGAATAGTGATCTCCGCTTCACATAACCCCATTGAAGATAACGGTTTGAAAATATTTAACCATGCCGGGTTGAAACTCACCGATGAGATGGAGAAGCGCATTGAAAAGTTCTATTTTCAATATAACCGGTTATCTGAAAAACTACCGCGACCTGAGGGCACCGCTGTCGGCCAGGTCTACCATGACGGGGAGGCTACCCGGAGGTATCTGCAGCATCTGAAAAGCACCTCCTCTTCGCTTGCGGGAATGCGTTTGGTAGTAGATTGCGGTCACGGTGCCGCCTGCCATTTTGCCCGGGAGCTTTTGCAGCAGTTGGAGGCCGAGGTAGTTCTCCTGCATGGCGAGGCCGACGGCGGGCGCATTAATGTTAATTGTGGTGCTACTGATACCACGGACCTGCAGCAAGAGGTAGTTCGCTGCGGTGCTGACGCCGGGCTGGCCTTCGACGGAGATGCCGACCGTCTCATTGCGGTCGATGAGCAGGGCTCTGTAGTTGACGGCGATGCGATCATGTCCATCTGTGCCATCGACATGGTTCAGCAGGGGACACTGAAGAAAAATACCCTGGTGGCCACGGTGATGAGTAATGGTGGCCTTGATCTTTTGGGTGAGGAATATGGTTTTAAGCTGGTTCGTACCGCGGTAGGTGATCGTTATGTCCTTGAAGAGATGCTTGCCGGCGGATACAATCTTGGCGGCGAACAATCGGGGCATATCATCTTCTCCGACTTCACTACTACCGGGGACGGTCTGCTAACTGCACTGCAGCTCTTGACGATTATCGCCAAAACCGGGATTCCACTTTCTGAACTGGCGGGGCGGCTAAAACGTCTACCCCAGGTTCTTTACAACCAGCCGGTTGCTTCAAAAAAAGGCTGGGAAGAGAATCCAGCCGTTATGACGGCAATTAAGGCTCTTCGCGACAAGTTGGGACGGCACGGACGGATCCTGGTCCGCCCCTCCGGAACTGAGCCGCTAATCCGGATTATGCTCGAGGCCCCTCTTCCTGAAGAAGAGCTCTGGGATGAAGCCCGTAACCTGGCCGAAGTTATTGCCCGTGAACAGGGCTAATATCGTTTATTTACTCAAAACATTTAACAAAATAGAGATAAGTCTCCACATTTCCAGCGATAAATGTTACAATAAGGATGTTCTGTGATCGGGGGAAGCTGATCATTGTTGAAATGAGGTGTTGTTTTGTCATTAATTGAAGGTGAAGAGGAGCATATCCGTACAAGTGTAGCCGGGGTTTTGCACGATCATGAAGCGGCGCGTGAAAATCTAATTCCCATATTGCTGCAGGTTCAGGAAGAACTGGGCTATCTTCCCGCCCTGGCAATGGAGCAGATTGCTACCGCCCTCCAGGTTCCGGCGGTCGATATTTACGGTTTGGCGACATTCTATAATCAGTTTCGCCTGCACCCGCCAGGGAAGCACCAGGTGAAGGTCTGCATGGGGACCGCCTGTTACATGGTCGGCGGCCGGATTGCCCTGGAGTGTTTTGAGAGACGCCTCGAAATCAGCGAAGGAGAGACTACACCTGATCGTAAATTTAGCCTTGAGCGGGTCGCCTGTGTCGGCTGCTGTACCATGGCCCCGGTAGTGGTCGTTGATGAGCAGGTTGAAGGGCGGGTTACCCCGACAAGGGTAGACGGAATTTTACTTTCTTATGAGACGGAGGACCAGGCGGAGACTGCCGCGGCGGAGCAGAAGGAGGAGGACCTTTCATGACTGAGGATCCCTCCATCCACGAGCGCTACCGTAAACTGAAAGATAGTGCCGCTGCCAGGGTAGAGGCCCTTTACCATCAGCCGGTGATCCGGGTGGGCACGGCTACCTGCGGTATTGCCGCCGGTGCCCTGCCGCTCAAAGAGGCCTTCACTAGGGTTATACAGGAGAAGGAAATTGAGGCCCGGGTTATTGATGTGGGTTGCATGGGACATTGCTATGCCGAGCCGCTGGCGATTATCTCTAAGCCTGGTTTTCCGGCGCTCTGCTACGGTTACCTGGACGATGAACTTGCCGCGCGGCTGGTGGAAGACTTTTTAATGCACGATGACCCCTGTTATGAATTTGCCCTGGTAGCGCTTGAAACGAACGATGTTTTCCCTACTTTTAGCGATTTTCCGCGCGGTGTCTACGAGAAGAAGATTGTCCTCGAGCACTGCGGTTTCATAGATCCCGAAGATATCGATCACTATATCGCCCGGGGCGGTTATGGTGCCCTGGCCGAGATGCTTGCTGAAGAGCCTGCCAAAGTGCTGGAGATGGTGAAAGAATCGCACTTGCGCGGGCGCGGGGGGGCCGGTTTCCCGGCCGGGTTAAAATGGGAAGCCGCCTTAAAAACCGGCGGCCATGAAAAATATGTTATCTGCAATGCCGACGAAGGTGATCCGGGGGCTTTCATGGATCGCAGTATCCTCGAATCCTGTCCCCACCAGGTGATCGAGGGGATGCTTCTCTGTGCTTACGCCATCGGTGCAGAGAAAGGCTATCTTTATATCCGGGCCGAATACCCGCTTGCAGTGGAGCGGGTGCGCCGGGCCCTGGAGCAGGCGCGGGAAAAAGGACTGCTCGGCAAGGCCATCCTCGGTAGCTCTTTCAACTGCGAGCTGGAAATATTTCAGGGTTCAGGGGCTTTCGTTTGCGGCGAAGCTACGGCCCTGGTGCGCTCCATGGAGGGAAAGATGGGTCTTCCGGCGACACGGCCGCCCCGCCTGGCCCAATCCGGCTACCGCGGTCAGCCGACAGTGTTGAATAATGTCAAGACTTTTGCCTATGTTCCGCCGATTATCAACCGTGGTGTGGATTGGTTTAAAAGTATCGGTACAGACGAAAACCCTGGCACCGCTGTCTTTTCGCTCGTGGGCAAGGTAGGTCATACCGGCCTGGTGGAGGTGCCGATGGGGACAACCCTGCGCGAGCTGATTTGCGATGTTGGAGAAGGGGTCGCTAACGAAAAAGCATTCAAGGCGGCGCAGATCGGCGGACCTTCCGGGGGCTGCCTTCCCGAGGCGGCGCTCGATATCCCCATCGATTTTGATTCGCTGCAGGAGGCGGGGGCGATCATGGGTTCCGGGGGGCTGGTTGTTCTTGACGAGGACGACTGCATGGTGGCCATCGCCCGCTATTTTCTTGAATTTACGCAGCAAGAGTCGTGCGGTAAATGCACCTTCTGCCGCCTGGGGACGAAGCATATGCTCGATATTTTAACGGCGATTACCGAGGGCCGCGGTGAGCCCGACCACCTCAAAATTCTGGAGGAGCTGGCCGAAGATATCCAAGCGGGCTCTCTATGCAACCTGGGGGCGACTGCACCCAACCCGGTTCTAACCACCCTTCGTTATTTCCGCGAAGAATATGAGACTCACATCAATGAAAAGCGCTGCCCGGCGCTGATGTGCAAAGAGCTGATCGTTTACTATATCGAGCCGCAAAAATGCAGCAAGCTCTGCAGTGTTTGCGTGGGCAGCTGTCCTACCGAGGCGGTCTATACCCGGGATGACGGCCTCAAGGCAATTGACCAGGAGAAATGCGTCAAGTGTGATAATTGCTTAAGAACCTGTCCTCCTGATTACAATGCTGTCATCAAGCTGTCGCCGCCTGAACTGCTGGCGGAGAAAGAGGGGAAGGGTTCATGAGCAAACAGGTAACCGTTATTATAGATGGTCACAAAATTAATGCCCCCGAGGGAGAGAAGTTGCTCTGGGTCGCCCTGGAAAACGGCATCTTTATTCCCAATCTCTGTGCGATTAAAGAGAAGAAGCATCCTTCAGGCAGCTGCCGGCTCTGTTATGTCCAGGTGGAGGGCCGCTCTAAGCCGGTAACTTCATGCACCCTGCCCGTCAAGGAGGGGCTGGCCGTGCAGACGCGCAGCCCGCTGGTCGATCGCCTGGTAAAAAGCGCCTTTGAACTGCTTTTAAGCAATCACCGGCTTGACTGTCGCAACTGCCCCAAGAGAAAAGGCTGTGCGCTGCTGCAGATCGCCAGGGAGAGGGGTTTGAAAATGAAGCTTTCCCGCCTGGAGCCGCTGGAGCAAGAGGTGGCTGTTGATGAGAGCCTTAAAACCTTTGCTTTTGACCGCAGCCTCTGCGTTCTCTGTGGCCGCTGCGTCTGGATATGCCGGGAAGTGGCCAAGGTAGGCGCCCTCGGCTTTACCCACCGCGGGATCAGCCGGAGGGTAAGCACATTCCAGGATCTCAGCCTCGCCGAGTCCCCCTGCACCGAATGCGGCCTTTGCGTCGAAGCCTGCCCTTCCGGTGCCCTCTACTTCAAGAGGTGACGGGGGGACGGTTCTCTTGTCACCTAGAATTCATCACCCTAGCCAGGTTATTTTCGGAATCAAAGCTCTAAACTCACGGGAAGGTGCACCACCTGGTTCATTGCTACGGTTTGCGCGCTGCTTTATTGCTTTTTCATCTCACTTCTCCCCTCCCTTGAATTCAGCGCCTGGATGTACTATAGTGTAGAAGAAGGACCGGATTATGCCCGGTTCTCTGCATGAAAATTAATGCAAGGGTGTTGAGCCATTGACTGCAACAAAAATTGCCTATGTTCTTGACTTTGACGGCACCATAACGGAGACGGATATTACCTCTGCCATGGCCCGTCATTTTGGCAAAGACCATTACCTGGAATGCAGTGCCGCTTACCGCCGGGGTGAATTCGGCATGAAAGAATGGTTGGCCCGGATGTCTCTTTTTCTGCCGCCGGATCCGGCAGAGCTGCTGGATTTTGCCGAAGCCCGGGCTACTTTGCGTTCCGGGTTGAAAGAATTTTTCGAGTTTGCCCGCTCCAGGGGGCGTCCTCTTTATATTGCCAGCGACGGATTCGGTTTATATATAGAGCCGATCCTCAAGAGGCACGGGTGTAGAGAACATGTTGCCGGGATTTTTTGCAACCGGGTTCTTCCCGGTAACGGGCGGCTGGAGACATTGACGCCTTATGCTCACCGCAGCTGCCCGGTCTGCGGCAATTGCAAGGCAGCCCACGTCATTGAGCTCCAGGAAGAGGGTTACCGGGTACTCTATGTCGGAGACGGTCTAAATGATCGTTTCGCCGCCGCGTATGCCGACGGCATCTTTGCCCGCGATCACCTTGCCGAGGCCTGTACTGCCGCGGGGTTCCCCTTTCAGCGGTGGGATGATTTTCACGATTTAATCAAGACCGATATACTTATCGAGAATAACCATGACCATAAATTTTGCGATCCTGCCCAAAAAGGGTTTTTAAGAGATAACAGGTGACGGAGGGACGGTTCTCCTGTCACCTAAACTGAGGAGGGATGCAGATGAAAAAGACGGTTTCTGGTGTCACAATTGAGTGTGTCCGGGGCAATATCGTGGAGCAGCCCGATCTGGATGCCATTGTTAACGCCGCCAATGCGCAGTTGAGGACGGGCGGCGGCGTCGCCGGGGCGATCCATCGGGCCGCCGGTCCCGGGCTAGAAGAGGAGTGCCGCCCCCTGGCCCCGATTAAGCCTGGCCAGGCGGTAATCAGCGGCGGGCATAATCTGCCTAACCGTCATGTGATTCACTGCTTAGGGCCGGTTTACGGCCGGGATAAGCCAGAGGCGGAGCTGCTGGCCAATTGCTACCGCAACGCCTTACGGCTGGCCGACGAGAACGGGCTTCAATCGATTGGCTTTCCGGCCATCTCCACCGGCATCTTCGGCTACCCGGTGGAAGAGGCGGCGCAGGTAGCTTGCCGCGCTATTGCTGAAACTGCCCCGACGTTGAAGCATGTCCAAACAGTTCGCTTCGTTCTCTTCAGTGAAAAAGACCTGGCCGTGCACCAGGAGGCGCTGGCCAGGCTGTAACTGGCGAAATGCTGGGGCGGGGGCTACCCCACCCCAGCAGAGCTATATTATTGCAACTGATTCAAGATTACAGCACGCCGCTATTGAGCAGGGCGAAGCTCTTTTTATTATTACGGTACAACTTCTTGAAGACTTCATAGTTCTGGTTGTAGACGGGGCTGTTTTCAAAATTAGGAGAATAAGTACTACTGACCGGGATTAGATTTTTAGCCTCGGTAAAGGACGAAATTAGCCCTAGCCCTACCGCAACTACTGCGGCTGCCCCAACCGCGCCTACGTTTTGCGGGCTCTCCACGGTTTCCACCTCTCGACCGAGCACGTCGGCCAGGATCTGGCAGGTGGCCTCCGAGAGGGCCCCGCCGCCGACAAAGCGGACTACCGGCGAGCACTTGATCTTTTTCTCTTGTGCCTCCAGCATCCAGCGCAGATGATAACAGACTCCTTCCAGGACCGCACGGATCAGCTCTGTTTTACCGGTATCGAGACTGATATTAAAGAAGATACCGCGGGCATGGGGATCTTCAAACGGGCAGCGGTTGCCGTGCAGCCATGGGGTAAAGATAACCCCGCCGCTACCGGGGGCGGCAGTTTTTACTACTTCGGTCATATAGTCATAAAGGCTTTTATAGACTGTTTCCTTTGATTCATGAACCGCTTTCTTTTCCAGGTAGATACCGATCTCATCCAGGGCCAGGTGATCTTTGACCCATTCGAAACATTTACCAGCTGTCTCCAGCTCGGCAAAATAGTTAAATCGGCCGGGCTGGGCTCCGACAATGGCTGCGATCATGGCCGTAGCATCGACAATGGATCTGTCGACTACGGTAGAGACCCAGCCGGAGGTTCCCATGTAGAGATGCGTATCCCCGAGCTCGACCGCACCGGCGCCAACACCGATTAGCGAGGCGTCGCCACCCCCGCCAAATACAGCGGTCCCTGCGGCAAGTCCCAATTCGCGGGCCGCGGCGGCGGTAATCTCTCCTACCCGGTCCGTTGACCTAATGATTTCCGGAAGATGCTCCATGTTCACCCCGGTCATCCGGCAGATTGCTTTGCTCCAGCCCTGCTGACCTTCGCGAATATTGTACAGCAGGGTGGCGAAAGCGGAATCCTGCGTCATGATAAACCGGCCAGTGCAGCGGTGGATCAGAAATTCTTTAACATCGAGCCATTTATAGACCCGGCTAAACAGCTCCGGTTCATTTTTCTGGACCCACTTATACTTCCAAACCGGGTCTTTTACGCTTGCCGCCACCGCCCCGGTTTCCCGGATCGATTTAATAAGCTTAATGACATTGACCCCGGCCACCTGCAGGCCGTGGGCCATCCCCTCGCGTAGCTCCTCTACGGCTCGCTGATCCATGTAGCTCATCGCCCTCCGCACGGGTAGGCCATCTTGGTCCACAAGGACCAGCCCTTGCATCTGTGAGCAAAAAGAGATCCCAGCGATGCTGCGCGGGTCTGTGCCGGTCCTGGCCAGCAGCTTGCGGGTGGTTGAGCACATCGCGGCCCACCATTCCAGGGGATCTTGCTCAGCGCCGCCGTGCTCCAGGATAGATAGCTCGTAACCGGCCATCTCCGAGTCAATGAGCTTAATCTCTTGATCAATGGTAAAGAGGCAGCTTTTGATCCCCGTCGTTCCCACGTCGTAGGTGATTATCCGGACAGTATCTGGCAAAATACAACCTCCTATTAAAATATTGACAAACCAGTCTACTCCAGCGCCGCCCTGAAAAATTTCATAAATTGCTCTACCACAAAATCATCCTGTTTAAAGATATCCTCGCCAGCATAGATCTTGAACCGCTCGCGATAGTAGCCGCAGGCGTATGAAAACTGCAGCATCATGAAGAGGTTGTCCAGGAAGAAGGCGAAAAGTTCAGGGGAGATATCTTTCTTCACCTTTCCAGCCTCTTGGGCTTGCCGAATTAAAGAGGTATAGACCCTGGCCGAGATCGCCTCCATCTCTGCGGCCAGCTTCCAGGTAAGTTTAGCGTTGCTTTCAGAGGTCATCTCATTGTAGAGGATAATTAAATTTTTCTGGTCACGCGAATGCGTCTGTATTATCCGCACGATCTTTTCGGTCTTCAAAAAGAGATCGCCGGGCGAGGCGATTACCTCATTAAGTACCGCTTCCAGTGTTTCCACGCCGAAATGGACACAGGTTAAAAAGAGGTCCTCTTTGGTGTCAAAATATTTATAGATCGAGCCGACGCTAATGCCGGCGGCCGAGGCGATCTCGTTGATATTAGCATTGTCAAAGCCTTTATGCGCAAATTCATGAACGGCGACATTGATTATTTTATTACGCCTTTTTTGGGAAATGCGGTCAAATATTTCTTTATGGTAGCTGTTTTTCATCGGAACCTCCATCAAAGTTATCTTTTTAAGAAAAGCGCTCTCTAAGGAGCTTGTGTGAGTGACTGCTCACTCACAACTCATTCTAACATATCTCGCGCCCGTTATGAAATAGTTCTTGCTCCATTTTATTGTTTGACAAAGCAGAAAAAAAAGGGTAAACTATCTGTGGTGAGTGAGCAGTCACTCACTGCCCTACCCCGATCAAAATAATCAGGAGGAGAAATCTTATGGATCGAGAGTTTGCCATAGCCGAATATCACGATGCGACGGCTGTCACTCGGCAGCTCGATGAGTTGATCAAGAAGCCGATTTATACAATAAAGCCCGAAGCTCTCAAGAAATACGAGGAAGAGTACTATCAGAAGAAATGCAAGAGATCAAAGGCGCTCATTGACCAGGCCATAGAGGTTATCCCCGGAGGAGTGCAGCATAATCTTGCTTTTAACTATCCGTTTCCGCTGGTATTTACCAAGGCCGAGGGGGCCCATCTCTATGATATCGATGGCAATGAGTATTACGATTTTCTACAGGCGGGCGGTCCTACTGTGCTCGGCTCCAACCCTCCCCAGATCAGGGAGCAGGTTTTCAAACTGCTCAACGAGTGCGGACCCTCGACCGGGCTTTTCCACGAGTACGAATATAAGCTGGCCCAGAAGATCTGCGAGCTGATCCCTACCGTGGAGATGTTCCGGATGCTTAATTCAGGTACCGAGAGCTGCATGGCTGCACTTCGGGTAGCCCGGCTGGCTACCGGGAAGAAGCATATTTTAAAGATGGGCGGCGCCTACCACGGCTGGAGTGACCAGCTGGCTTATGGGATTCGCATCCCGGGCTCGAAATGGACCCAGGCGCCCGGTATCCCCCGGCATATCTTTAAACATACCCAGGAGTTTTTCCCCAATGACTTAAACGACCTGGAGAGGAAGCTGAAGCGAAACCGGCTGCGCGGGGGCACCGCCGCGGTGCTGATTGAACCTGTCGGTCCTGAAAGCGGTACCCGTCCGCTCGATTTTGAATTTAACCGGGGGGTAGAGCAACTTTGCCGTAAATACGGGGCTTTGCTGATCTTTGATGAGGTGGTCACCGCCTTCCGGGTAGGCCCCTCGGGAGCCCAGGGCTATTTCGGCGTCTCTCCGGACCTGACAGTCTTCGGCAAGGTGGTGGCTGGTGGTTATCCCAGCGCCGGCGGGCTTGGCGGCAAGAAAGAATATATGAAATATCTCGCTGCCGGGATTAAGGGCGGGGAGAAGCATAAGACAGCCTTAGTTGGCGGGACCATGGCTGCAAACCCGCTAAGCTGTGCGGCCGGTTACTACACCATCTGCGAAATCGAGAGAACAGGTGCTGCACAGAAGGCCGGACGGATGGGAGACCGCCTCACTAAAGGGCTGCAAGAGCTGATCCGGAAGTATGAGCTACCCTTTGTCGCTTACAACCAGGGCTCGATTGTGCACCTGGAGACAGTCGGGACGATGCATTTTGCGATTGACTGGAGCAAACCCTGGCAGATTCCTGCAATAATCAAGGCTACTTCCGAGCGGACACAAGAGATGAAGCACATGGGGGCTGCTTATATGGCCGAAGGGCTGGTCACCCTGGCCGGCAGCCGCTTATATACCAGCGCCGCCTATAGTGAAGAGATGATCGACGATGCTCTGGCCCGGTTCGAGCGGGTCTTTGCCAATGTAGGGATGAAGGAAAATTAGCGCTAAAATTAATTAAGTTGAAGTATTCGCCTGTGCCGGCTGGCCGGCACAGGCCTCTATCTATCCGGAGGTGAAAATCAGTGAGCTTGCAACAGGCCCGGGAAGATGTGGTTCAGGCGGGGAAGCAGCTGGTTAAAGCAGGGCTGATCGCCCGCACCTGGGGCAATGTCAGCGCCCGGATCAGCGAAAGCCAGTTTGTAATTACCCCCAGCGGTAGGGCATATGAGACGCTAACCCCGGCTGAAATTGTCACAGTGAATATCGCCGACAGCAGCTACCAGGGCGAGATAAAGCCCTCTTCAGAGAAGGGCATTCATGCCGTGGTTTACCGCCAGCGGCCGGAGATCAATTTTATTATTCATACTCACCAGGTCTATGCTTCCGTAGTGAGCACCCTGCATCGCGATATTACCGGGATCGAGCCCGCCACAGCTGCGGTAATCGGCAGCAAGGTTCCTTGTGCATCTTACGGGTTGCCCGGTTCCCAAAAATTACGAAAGGGAGTGGCCGCGGCCCTTTCCCGGTCGGACGGCAAGGCTTTTCTGATGGCCAACCATGGGGCGCTGTGCCTTGGGCAAGACCGTGCCGAAGCTTTTAAGGTAGCGGCAGAGCTGGAGCAGCTCTGTGCCGGTTTCGTAATGCGCCGCTACCTGCAGCTTAGCGGACAGAAAGAGGAGGATTGGGCTCAGCTGAGAGGCTACTACCTGGCAGAGCTTTCTCCGGGAAGCTCCCCAGCGGATCTGCCTGCCCGGCGACCGCTCTACAACAGTACCCGAAGCGGCGATCACTTTGTGCTCTACCTTAATGCCACCCCCGGTGAGCCTTTTCCAGAAGGCGGGGCGGGTCAGATTAAGGTTGGCTTAGATAAATCAGCTGGTGAAAATGGTAAGATTCCGCCGGAAGCTGAAATACACCGCTGCATCTACCGGCAATTCAAGGGACTTAGGGCGATTATCCATACTACCTCGCCAGATATTCTCACCGTTTCGCAAACAGGCCGGGCCGTCTACCCGCTTCTTGACGACTTTGCGCAGATTGTCGGTGTTAGCGCCCGGGTGGCTGCTGACAGCCCCTTGCCGGCAGCGGCCCGGTTGATTGCCCGTAAAATGAAGGGCCGTTATGCGGTCATGATTAAAGACAACGGCGCTCTCTGTTGCGGTCCTTCCAAAAGCGATGCCGCGGCGGCAGCCCAGGTATTGGATAAAGGCTGTAAAGCTGTAATCGGGGCTGCCCTATTTGGCGGGGCCCGCCCGATTCACCCCATCGAATCGCTGTTAATGCGCTTTGTTTATCAGACCAAATACGCTCGAAAAGCTGCTGAATAGATTAGGTTACGCTTGGCATAACTTAGGTTCAGGGTTAAACCAGTTTTTGAATGGCCGCCTCGCGATCAACGGGCAGCAGATCGATCGGGGGGACCTCTCCCAAAACGTAGCAGCCCGGTTTGAGCCGCATGCAGGCCCGGGCGGCCGCGGCCATGATCTGGGCGGTGGCTGCGGGGTTGGTGATTCTCATGTTCAATTCCAGAAGCTGATTCTGAGCAGTTCCCGAACTGCCGGCGCGCGCTATGCGCACGCCGTGCCCTGTCACCTTGATCGGCGTGAGATCATCAACCTGGATCACCTCTGTCCGGTCAGGGTCAAAATAAGGGTCCTCCCTGATTTGTTCAGCGATCTCTGCAAAATCAGCCTCTTTATTGAGTTCCACGTAAACGTCTCGCCGGTGCCTGCCGTAACCTAAGGGCAGGGTCATCGCTACAGCATCTTTAACCCCCGGAATTGATCTTGCCGCCACGCTATGCCCCATGCTCATCCCCGGGCCGAAGTCTGTGTAGGTGATCCCGCCCGGCGCGACAGCTTCAAAGAGCATCCGGATGACCGAATCGGTCCCCGGATCCCAGCCGGCGCCGGTTATCGCCACCCGCTCATTCTTTTTGGCGTAGCGATTCAACCTATCTCTTAGATAAAGCATGGGCTCACCGTGCAGATCATAACCGTCTACCGTATTAATCCCTTTTTGCAGGTATAACGGCGCCACTTCGGGGATCAGCCGCGAGGGGACAGCCAGGAGAGCTACATCAACTGGGCCCAGCTCCTCCACCCGCGTGACCATGGGCCTATCGAGATGATTTTCGCCAACGGCTCGCCTGACCACGCCGGCCAGCTTCATCCCGGGAGCCCGCCGGATACATTCAACCGCTTCCCGGCCCACGTTGCCGAAACCCACGACGCAAACCCTGATTTTCTTCATGGCTGAAGGCCTCCGGTAATCAAAAATTACTTTTACCTGCTTCTAATTTATAAAATATGCCGGATAAGTTGCCTGGTGCACTGGAATTAGTGCATTAAAGAAAATCGGAGTTCTAATTTTAGATAAGCCGGAAGAAGTAAAAACAATATAGTAGGACAATGCCGAAAGCTTTTTAAAGGGATCTGTCAAAGCTCTTCTTTAAAATGCGCGGCCACTTCTTTTAACATTTTGAAGGAGCGCTCCACGGTGGCTTCCCCGTCCAGGTTGATCAGGCAGCAGCGGGCTGGGGCGAACCAGGCCTGTCTAAGTATTTGCTTTCGCGATATTCCGCCCTGTTCCAGGTAGGACCAGAGCTCTTTTATCTTCCCGATCATCGACCGGAGATCTTCCCGGGCGAATTCTTCAGTGAGGGTGGGGGTAATTCCCCACGAGATGATGCCTCCTCTGTCGAGGAAAGAGTTGATCTCCTCCCGGTAACGCGTAAAGATGTAGCCGTGGGCCAGCACATCCACAGAGAGGATATCCAGGTCCAGGTTAAGCAGAAAAGACCAGTCGGGGTTGCCGCAGAGATGAACCCCCCTGGGGCCAGGAAAGCTTTCTAGAAAAAGACGGTAATCAGCGAATGCTTTCTCACTGGTATAACCGGTGTAGGACATAAAGATCATCTCCAGGCCGGGTTCATCGACCCAGACAAAGGCCCTCGGGTGTTTTTTCCGTAGCTCGTTATACTGAGCCCGCAGCTTCCGGCCGACGAAATCGAAGATAATCTCGCGCACATCCTCGTGGTAGATCATCGGGCGTCTCTCGTGATCCTGGATCTTCAGGCCGAAGCTAACCGGGCCAATACTCTGGCCGCGGATAGAGGGGTAGGGTGAAAGATCCTTCTTCAGAAAATTATGATAGACGGCGCTGTAGCGGGGAGAGAGGCGAAAATATGATTCATCGTCCCAGTGGGCCAGGTACTCTTCAAGCTCCCGGTGAAACTGCTCCAGTGAGAACCAGATCTCCCGCCTCTTCAGATCCAGTGTTATCCCTGGAAAATGTTCAGAAACTTGCGCATACATATCTTCATAAAAACTTACTCCGGGAAGTTGCGGCCAGAAGGGAATATCGAGTGAAAGTGAGAGTTGCAGGGCCTGTTCCACGTCACGGTGAGGCAGAATACCCATGGCGGTGGTCAAACAGTTGCCTTCCAGTTTCATACTAAAATCACCTCTGCAAGTATATGAAAAGCGAGGTGTGGGTGACTTAAAGACCGGGTTGAAGCTGTTTTGTTGTTCTGTTTACCTCAATACTCTAATTAGATATTGAGGGCGATTATCCTGCCAGATGGGACGGAGGAATAGTCTCTCGTCCCGCATTCTATTACCGATCCTCCGGATGAATGGCATTTTTATATCAAAGACTCCCGGTTTGAGATCAGCTTAAGAGGAGGCGGTCGTTTTCCAGCTGGACGCCGCTGCGGCTCTCGAAATACTTTACCAGCCGCTCTACGGTCATCTCGGCCCTCTCTTCTCCGGAAAGGTCGAGGATGATCTGGCCTTCGTGCATCATGATCGTCCGGCTGCCGTATTCGAGGGCGGCTTTCATGTTGTGCGTGATCATGATCGTGGTTAGTTTCTCTTCGGAGACAAACTTGCGGGTCAGGTGCAGTACTTTCTTAGCGATCGCCGGGTCTAGCGAGGCGGTATGCTCGTCGAGCAATAAAAGCTTCGGCCGGCCCATGGTGGCCATGAGCAACGTCAGCGCTTGGCGTTGCCCCCCCGAAAGCAGCTTTACCTTCTGATTGATCCGCTCTTCCAGATCCAGGCCCAGCAGGGCAAGCTGCTCCCGAAAGAGCGCCTTATCAGGCCTGGTGATACCCGGGCTAAGCCCGTGTGGTTTTCCCCTGGCCCAGGCGATGGCCAGGTTTTCTGCGATGGTCATATCGAAGGCGGTTCCCAGGAGCGGGTTTTGAAAGACCCGGCCAATCAGGCGGGAGCGTTTATACTCGGGGCTAAAAGTAATATCGGTACCGTCAAGGATAATGCTGCCTTCGTCAACCGGGTGAACCCCTGAAATGCAGTTGAGCAAGGTTGATTTTCCAGCGCCGTTGCCGCCGATGACAGTGACAAACTCGCCTTCATCCAGGGAAAGGCTAACCTGGTGGAGGGCTTTCTTTTCATTAACACTGCCTCGGTCAAATGTTTTACTGATCATGTTAATTTTTAGCATTAAAGAGGCCTCCCCCTGTTATTGACTGCGGCGGTATATCTTTGTTGTAGTAAAGAGAGCTGTTCTTTGATTGTCGGCATCGAGAGGGCGGCGCAGACAATGACCGCCGAGATCAGCTTCAGGTCGGTTGGTGGCATGCCCAGTTCGAGGGCAAAGGCGATCGCCAGGCGGTAAACGATTGATCCGAGAATGACCGCGATCAATCTGCGCAGAAGATTGCTAGTGCCAAAGATAGCCTCGCCGATAATCACCGAGGCCAGCCCGATAATGACCATGCCGATGCCCATGCCCACATCGGCAAAGGACTGGTATTGAGCGATGAGCGCTCCCGATAAGGCCACCAGGGCATTGGCCAGGGCCAGCCCGATTAACTTGGTCAGGTCAGTGCTTACGCCCAGCGCCCGGACCATCTGCTCGTTGTCCCCGGTAGCTCTAAGCACTAGGCCGATCTTGGTTTTTAAGAAGAAGTAAAGCAGAATCATCACCGTGAACAGCAAGAGAAGCGAGATGATTAGCGCGGCGTAATCAGGTCCCGGCATCCATTCCGGTAGATTAAAGATCGTCTTCTGATTTAACAGCGGTATGTTGGCCCTGTTTCCCATTACTTTCAGATTGATCGAGTAGAGTGCCAGCATGGTCAGGATCCCGGAGAGGATCGGTTGAATCTTTAGCTTTGTATGCAGCAGTGCCGTCACGCTGCCGGCCAGTGCCCCTGCGGCCAGGGCCAGGATGATGCCAGCAAGAGGGCGGCCGGCGGTGCAGAGCACCGCCGAGACCGCCGCCCCCAGGACAAAGCTGCCGTCCACGGTTAGGTCGGGCATGTTTAGCGTGCGAAACGAAATAAAGACACCCAGGGACATGATGGCGTAGATCACGCCGAGCTCCACCGAGCTTAATACTGTCGCTAAGTTCATCAATGTCACTTCATAGCTCCTTCTATTGCTCCTTCGATTTTACTTGCCAAATGTCTTGACGGCTTCATCAAGCACCTCGTCGGGGATAGTTAACCCGATCGCTTCGGCCGTCTCCAGGTTAAGATAGATCTCGAAATCATCGAACATCTTGACCGGAAGGTCGCCCGCCTTTTTACCCTTCAAGATCTCCGCGGCCATTCTAGCCGTCTCCCGGCCGAGGGTGACATAGTTGATTCCGTAAGTGGCCAGTCCGCCGTCTTCGACCATCGAATCGGCACCTACATACATGGGGATCTTTGCCTTCCGGGTGACCTGCGTCACCAGCGGCATGGCCTCTGCCACGGTGTTGTCAATCGGTGAGAAGATAGCGTCAACCTTTTCCACGAGCGACTGCACCGCCTGCTGCACCTCCGACGAATTGGTTACCGTTGCTTCGATTACCGTCATCTTGTTACGGGTGGCGTATGCTTTCAGGTCGTTGATTACCGAAACGGAGTTGGTTTCGCTGGAATTGTAAAGTGCCCCGATCTTCTTGATTTCCGGGGTGATCCGCAGGGCCAGCTCCATGATCTGCTCCGCCGAGACGGCATCAGAGGTGCCGGTGACATTTTTACCCGGCTTTTCAAGATTGTCGACAAGGCCTGTTCCAATCGGGTCGGTGCAGGCAGAAAAAAGAACCGGGATCTCCTCGGTTTCACCGGCGGCGGCCTGTGCCGACGGGGTGGCAATGGCGATGATCAGGTCATAGTTATGGTTGGCAAATTTCTGGCAGATCGTCTTCAGGTTGCTCTGATCGCCCTGTGCATTTTGATAGTCAATAGTGATATTTTCACCGTCGACAAAGCCCATCGCAGCCAGCTCATCGATCAGCGTTTCGCGGATCGTGTTCAGCGACGGATGCTCCACAATCTGAACAATGCCGATTTTTTTAACTCCAGTTTCGTTGTTACCGCCTCCGTTTTCATCCGGGGCGCAAGCGCTTACAGAGAGCAGCACTACCAGCAGAGAGACTGACAAGAACACCATAAGGACTTTTTTCATCTAGGTTCCTCCTCATCTTAAATAAGTTTTGCTGAGGGTTTCCCTGCAGTGCTCTATTTATCCGCGGATATAAATAGAGCCTCAAGGGTCCGGCCCTGATCAAAAAAGCCTGCCCTTGCAAGGGCAGGCTCTCTGCCTGCGGTACCACCTTGATTGATGCCCGATTGCTCGATTGCATCCTCTCTGCAGGGTGCCATCACACCCTTCGCCCGATAACGCTGGCGTCGCGGCGGTGGATACTTGAGCCTGCGGCTCTTTCGCTCCGCCCTCAGCGGCCCATTTGTCCACCCCATCACCGGCCGGTTTTCACCAGCTCCGGCTCTCTGTGCGGCTGGCGGTGGTTTTACTCCCGCTTCATCGGTTTTAAAAAAACTACCACATTTGTGGCCGCCTGTCAACCCCCAAATTAAAATAAAGGCTATGCCACGGTATTGCTTATCTTTGCCGTCCCGATGTCGCTGGTGGCTTCGCGGCAGTTCCGGCGCTCCATCGCCTGACCCAGATTTAGATCCTGTAAGTTGGTGTATTTCGGCGCCTGGCACCGAAATACACCAAGAGGTATCGCTAGAGGTAGCTGCTGGCAGCTTATATGTCACAGCAAAAACAAAGAGACCATCAAGAAGATTTTGGTCCATCTTGGTTTACGGGCCATCTTGCTGGATGCCCGACCCTAAACCTAGCTAGATTGTACAACCCAAAATAACTTATGGATAATGGTGTTGCGTGTAGATGGCCTCCATGATAAAATATTTGCATAAATTCTTCAGAAGCAATACCTATTCTTCGGTTTTGCTGGGGAGGTACAATTTATGAGCGATTCTTTTCAACGTCCTATCCGTTTTTTGCCGTCCCTGGATAAGAAAACGGTGATAGTGTTCTATCATGTTGTAATCTGGGTGCTAATTGTATCGATAGCAATTATTGCAACTGGTGTAACTACATATGATCAAATCAAGATTATACATTGGATAACAATTTTTGTAGGAGCGTTGTTGTTTCCCTTGTTTCTGAACAGTCACCCACGTGAGCTGCCGGAGAAAGAAATGAAAAGAGCAATTCTATCGATCGTCGTTTCATTTGGAATACTGGGCATGGTGATTTTAATTGCCTTAATATTAAAAGTATTGTAAGAGGTAAACCGAAAGAGATTTACATCGGTGCCTGGCATCGCTTATTAGATCCTTCCATGTTTTTCTATGAAATCATATGTTTCTTCTTCATCTCTAGAAATTAACAACGATTACCGTGTTTTAAAGGCTTAGCCGGTTAAACTAAATTTTTCACTGCTTGTGGTTATGCCATTGGAATTAAATATCTTCAATCCCGGACTTGGTGCCTGGAGTAATCTGGAGCGGGTTAACCCGGCGGACAAAGAAGAGGGCGTCAGCCTGCCGGGCGGCGGCGGTGCGGAAAACCTGGTTGTAGATTCCATTAATTTGCATCGGTTTTCTAAGCAGGCGGGCCCGCGGGTCGGCTGAAGCCGTAGGCAGCAAGAAACAAGACCCTACTTCGGCCAGTATGGCGTTCAGGCTGCCGGGTGGGCTGCTGTAATTACTGCTCAGCCAGGATAACGGCTGCGAACTGCTGCCGCAGTCGTGCAGCATCCAGATGGAGAAAATTTCGCCGGGCAGCAGGCGGTTAAGCATGCTCCCGAGGGCGGGGACCTTATTGCCGCCCGGGGGTGCCCCGCCTGCATTTTTGATCGCGGTGCTTTCTTTGGCCAGGTGGCGGTTATGTCCCATCAGGATCAGCTTATCGCCGGGCTCCATCCGCGATAGGACAAACCTGACCCGGCGGCACATCGCCTCTTCGCGGGCAGCCATGGCCTGGTTGAGCCGCTTCCAGCTGCGGGTCGGGTTAGCCACCCGGATAAAGTCAAAGCTTTGGCGCAGGGCAAGAGCGGATTCACGCAGCAGGCTAAGCTTGTCCGGCCCCAGGAGTTGTTTTAGCTGCCTCTCTTGAGCGTCAATCTCAGCGAGAACTCTTTCTAGGCGGGCAATCTCCTGGGCCAGCGTTTCACCGGAGGGGCGGGTTAACAGGGTCTTTAGCTTTCTGGCCGCGGGTGCTTCCAGTACCGGACGCAGTATCCCGGCCAGCTCTTCATAGCCGCCCCCGGCAAGAACATCGAGATCAAATCCGAAAAAGCAAAGCGGTTTAGATCCCGCGGGGCGGCCTGCATTCAGTTCTCTAAGCGATTCGGCCAGCCGGATCTGTGCGGCGGCAAAAGCATCTGCGGGATATCCAGTTGAGCTCTCTTTCAGGATACCGGTAGGGCTATCGTCACGGTCTTCGCGTATCGCTCCCCGGTAGCCGTAAGTGGCTACGCGGTCAAGCTGCGACCGCTCCCCGGTTTCAAGATAGCGGTTGATCCGCATCCCGTCGGACCAGCCCAGCTCCTCGCCGAGCCAGCGCCAGCCGCGGGGGAAAAGGTAGCGCAGCAGCAGCAGGCGGTAGCTGTTTTTTTCGCGGATCCAGTGATCCTCTTCACCGAGATAAACGATGCGCTTGTCTTCAAGCAGTTCGTCAAGAAAAGAGAGTTTCTCGATATTTGTATGAGCGCCTTCGAGACTATCAAAAGTTACGGCATGCTCACGCGCCCAGGCGACAAAGGCTTCGATTTCACGCCTCCGCGGCTGCCTCAGTTTAGCTAAAAGATTTTTCAATTCTTACTCCCTCCCGGTAATGGCAGTGTTCGGCACGGTCAGTTTCAGATCCATCCCGGCAACCTTTTTTCTGACCGCCGATATCCCGGCTGAAGCTCAATTACGGCTCCAGCACGATTGCATCTTCCCATATATCGGAGACGCTGCGGTTGGAGTAGTGGTAGAGCATCGTGGTAAAGCCGTAGATGCCAAAAGTGATACCGCTTTTTTCTATTTCGACACGTTCATTGTCAAGCAGGATTGCCCCGGCCTCGTGGAGCCGCTTCGTGAAGCGGTCATATCTATCTGTCCCGGTTGTCCCCCTGACGATCTGTTCATGGTTTCCCAGTGAGCAATAGACCGGATAGAGCCCCTTTAGCTCGTCAAGTAGATTGATAAAGGCGCTGCCGTCATCGTTATGTGAATCGATCATATCACCGGAAACAAAGATAAGATCTGGTTCCAGCTGTGTGATCGCCCGGGCCAGAGCAATAAATATTTTCATGATCCATTTGCCCATTTCTATTAACCTCATGATCCCGGTTGATGATCTAATTTTACTAGCCGGTCTGTAAAAAAGCCACCCTATTATTTAAATGTCTGCCCGGTGTTGATAACGGTAATTGATTAAACGGCTGTATGAGTAAAATGTTAGCGGGAGGAAGAGGATCAAAATAACCTGCTTTAAGCAGGAAAAGAGAGACCTCGTTTCAGAAGGTAATGTTTGGACAAACCAAAGGAGGAGGTCTCTCAAGAATGAACGATCAGATTAAGTTTAACATGGCAGAGCTGGAGCAGCTCCTATGGAAAGCTCTATTAGAAACATTTCAACAGGCGTTGATTTGCCGCCGGGAAGACCAAGAAAGGCTGGCTTCGTCCATGGCCGGCATGGATGAAGATAAGGCGGAAACACGCAGCCCGCTGCAAAAAATCTATTTTTTGTCACCATGATTTTAATTCTCATTTTCGCTACCTTGGGAAAACCGGCTGAACCGGTCGGCTTTTACAATGCGATTTACCAGATCAAGTGGCCCTTGGTAGTGGGCTTGCTGGTACTGTTAGGCTTTATTGTAATCTGCTGGTTCGACCGGGAAGAGCGAAGCGCCTGGGTAGAGACCACCTGGGATTTTACCAAGCAGATTCTGCCGCTACTCTTCGCCGGGGTCCTGGTGGCAGGGCTACTGATGGGGCGGCCCGGGAGCGAGGCGGGGCTTATCCCGGTGCGCTACATCGAAACTCTGGTGGGCGGCAACAGCCTCCGGGCCAACCTGGTGGCTTCAGTGGTGGGAGCGTTTATGTATTTTGCCACTCTGACCGAGATCCCCATCCTGCAGGGACTCCTGGGCGCCGGGATGGGCCAGGGCCCCGCCCTGGCGCTGCTGTTGGCGGGTCCGGCGTTGAGCTTGCCCAGTATGCTGGTCATCCGTAGCGTGATCGGGACAAAGAAGACGGCGACGTATGTTTTGCTGGGTAACGGTTAACGCCTTACGGTGATCGACCCAAGCCCTCTAACAATAGCTTTATGGCAGGCCTAATTATCTAATATTGGGTTATTTAGGAGTTAATGGAACTACTTTTTGCTCTTACAGGAGTGGCTATCGGTCACAGCAATATGCGGCAAAGCCTTATATATCAGTGCTTTATACTGCTTTTCCATGTCCCGCCTGCCGTAAATAATGCGGATTACAGCTACGGTTTCTTAAACCATTACCTTTCACAATCGCCATGCTCCACATTATTTTTAATGTCTGCTTTAATTTCTTCCAACGAATTAACAACGAATACCCCTTTCTTTTGGGTGATGTATCCTCCAAGACTTACACCAAGGTAAACACCGGCGGAGTTTAGCAGAAGATCCGATAGATCAAATACACCCGAACAGGTGATATACTGAATTGTTTCTATTATTAAAATACCAATAAGTGTAAGAGGAATAAGCCTTTTGGGGGGGAACCGATGAACCAAAACCCCAATAGGAACAAATAGTAGGATGTTCATAAAATTTTCAAGACTGCCTTGAGGTTGATTCAAATAAGAAATAAACGCCAGCGGGTTAAGCTCTATGGCCCGAAAAGCATAGTTCCTACCAAAAAGAATAGCACCTAAAAGCAGTATATACACGAAGTAAAAGGAGTAAAGAAACGACTTCAGAAACCTTCGTCTAGAAAACTGCAAATATAATAACAGTGTAACTATACTAGCAGTAAGGATAAAAAATATTGCTGCAGAGGGATGCTGGATGAGATAGCCATATCTGCCTAAATAAAAAAAAATATAATCAAACAATATCCTTGGATAAAACCAAAAATAAAAAATACAACTGGCCACGAAAACCGCTAAGGGCTTTATTATCCTCATTAGGCATCAACCTGTCTTTGTGGATTTGAAGTTAGTGGATGCATCTACAGCCTAGTTATTTGCTAAATGAACCCTTAATATATAAGGATTGTCCATCCACAGTGTTCTCAGTAAGGCTAAAATATAGCCTGTAATTTCCACTGCTGTTTAACCAAGGGTACCAGTTTTGATTGTAAACATCACCCGCCCAGACTCTACTCGTTACATCTTGCCACCCCCACCAGACTTTCCTTTGAATAGTAACCCTAAGTTCGCCGGAATATCTCCAAAGATCCCTAGACTGTGTATGAATTATTCGAACGTACTGCTGATCATTAATTTGTGCAGAACCTATTGAAGCCTTACTTCTAATTCCTCAACCCTCGTAAGTAAATGCTACAGCGTATGCCTCAGCAACTGCACATAACAGCGACAAACTTAGAAGCAACACTATGCTGGTAACGGCTGCCTTCCTAAGGAACCCCTTCATCCAAACCATCCCCTTTACATTTCCAACCACTAACTTCTATATATTACTTCCCAGCAAGCTCCAAAAAACCTTCCGAATCACCACAATTGATAACTTTCTATGGGTTTACCCCCCCCGAACGATGGGCTATCAAATTAATTCGTCAGGGTTGCGGTTCGTCTATAATCGTCTCCTCGACATAAAGGTCTACCTGTATAATCGAGCATCCTCTTGATCGTGGCGATTATATTTCTGTTCAGCTTCGGGGTTTCCGGGATCTCCATCTCCCTGGGGGCGGTGATCCGCTCTCATGAAACGCTTATGGCCATAGTCAACTTTCTGACCATGCCCCTGATGTTCGCCAGCAACGCCATGTTCCCGGTAGAAGCGATGCCGGCCTGGCTGCAGACCATCGCCCGCTGGAACCCGCTCTCTTACGCGGTGGCCCCGCTGCGCGAGCTCGTCGGAACAGGGCTGTGGTCGGCTTCCATCGGCAACGGTCTCCTGGCCATGTTCATCTTTGCCGTCCTGATGTCGCTGGTAGCCTTGCGGCAGTTCCGGCGCTCCATCGCCTGGTCCTGCAGTGTCCGGCAAACCGGGGGAGGGCTATACCCTTCGCACATCCGCACAAAAAAGCGGGACTTCTATGTCCGAAATTAGGATTTAATTTCACAGCATCGGTAGTTTGGGTAGTATGGCTTCCCTGGCCTAGTCCGGCCGGGTGCCGATCCCAAATCAGTGCCGTATAGTTTAAATCAAGGTAACTAATGGGTAGTTATGCGGTTGACATCCTTAACCAAACATCGTTATACTTGCTCCGGGTAAAGGAATAGGGGAAGCTATGAATAATAATGAATAATAAAATCAGGAAAAACAAAAAAAGTAAGCTTACCAACGGATTAATTGTCTTAATACTGGCCGGTATGTTTGCGCTAACTTTCATTTTAATTATAAATGCCCATGTTAAATCATCGGTTAAAGGCAGAATTGTTACACCGGATGAAGCGGCTTCGATGGATGCCGATTGCATCCTTGTCCTGGGGGCAGGCGTCAGGGACAACGGAAGACCAAGCCCCATGCTTGTGGACAGGCTTTTGCAGGGTATCGAACTGTATAACAACGGGTTCTCCGATAGATTGCTGATGAGCGGTGACCATGGCCGCAAAGAATACGACGAGGTAAATGTCATGAAGCAGTTTGCCATAGACAGGGGGATTGCTTCGGAACATGTTTTTATGGATCATGCGGGTTTTTCCACATACGAAAGTTTGTACCGCGCAAGAGATATTTTTGAAACCGAGAGGATCATAATTGTGACACAAAAATACCACATTTACCGTGCGCTTTACATTGCTGATAAGCTTGGACTTGAGGCGTACGGAGTCGCATCCGATCCGAGGCGGTATGCCGGTCAGAACATAAGGGATTTGAGAGAAATAGCAGCGAGGGTAAAAGACTACTTTACTGTAATTATCAAGCCAACACCCACTTATCTTGGCGAAACCATACCGATAAACGGTAATGGAGATTTGACAAACGATTAAAGTGCTGACCCTCATAGTATCAGTGCCAAGCGCCGAAGTTCACTAAATGTGTCGCCAGGGGTTGCCGCCAGCAGCTTATGCCATATTTATAGCAGGAAAATGTTGCATCCGAGAATTCTCACACCTTTTCAGTTCTTTATCCTGATGATGTTCCAATATTGTGTGGTTCTATTGATAACCATGAGATAACCAGCATCAAAGTGTTTCATGAAAATCTTGAACTACTGGCAACATTGTTACCCTGGAAAATGCCTTGAGATTTGGGCTCAAATTTAAAGTTGTGGTTACTCGTGGGCGAATCAGAGATATATGAGTTGGGTGGAATGAGATCGCCAAATATTATTGGTTATTCCATAGATGGCGATATCATTTATCGTTATCCATAAGCAGAGGGGATTCCGCGCTTGGCGGCCCCGACGGCGGATCGTACCCGGTATAACATTTGAAGATTTGCCCGATGATTCGAAGTGCCCGATCTGCTTTGTCGGTTGAACTGCAATTGTAATTTCACAAGGTTAATCAGGCTAACTACGGATAGGAGCTTTCACCATGAGGAAAATCCTGTTGGTAGAGGACGAAGAGAATATCGTTTTTGCAGTTAAACGCTTTTTAGAAAACACAGGCTATACAGTCTGCGCAGTTTGTACGTTGTCAGAGGCGAAAGCCTGTTTTCAGAATGGTTTTGACTTGATTCTTCTTGATCTGAACTTACCGGATGGAGATGGTTTTACTTTTCTTGATTTTGTTCGGGAGAAAAGTTCAATTCCAGTTATTTGCTTAACGGTTAGAGACAGCGACAGAGATGTTATCGGCGGATTAGAATCCGGAGCAGATGACTACATCACGAAGCCCTTCAAATTGACGGTGCTGAAGGCGAGAATTGAGACAGTTCTGCGTCGGGTGAAGAAGAATCTCAAAATCCAGAGCATTTTACAAAGCGATGGAGTAACCCTTGATAAAAATCTAAAGAAGGTCTTTGTTGATGAGCGAGAAGAAGAACTGAGCCGAAAGGAGTTTGAACTCATGTGCCTTTTCATGGAGAATCCGGGCCGAACACTAACCAGAGAGCTTATCATCGACATCGTTTGGGACCGTGATTCAGACTTTGTATATGACAATACTCTATCTGTCAATATCCGGCGGCTTAGGCAAAAACTCGGGCCTTACAGAAATAGGATCCAGACAGTTCGTGGCTTTGGCTATCGCTGGGATGAAGGAGAGATGCCTAAATGAGACGGGCTGTTGTCAAGGGCGCCGTTGCCTTTATCGTCTCGTTTTTGCTCTTATCTTTGGCTACAGCATTTGCTTTTGAAGAAGCAGAGCATATTCTCAGCCTTTTTGCCGGAGCGGCCTTGAGCAGCTATTCAGCCAAAGATGCGCCGGGTGCGACCGAGACAGATTTGGCAGTCATTCTAAAAGAAAGACCAGACGAACTGATGGCCAATGGGGCAAGATTCTTACGTTACTATGGCTATTTGCCCGGCGCCAGTTATACAAACCGGCATAAACCTTTATGGATGAATCTGGCCCTGGCTCTTTTCGCAGGGCTTTTAGCATCTTTTCAGAGCGCCAGGGGTGAGAAAAAACTTAAAAGGGAGTTGCTCAAGCTCTCCGATTATCTTAGGGCTTTGCACCGTGGCGAAGATAAATTGGTCTTGCGCGATGATCTCTTCGGGCAGCTGCGGGATGACATTTACAAAACGGTTCTGATCCTGCGCGAATCCCGCGAAAAGGCCTTGGCAGATCGTGCGCTTCTCAAAAGAAACATTGAGGATATTACCCATCAGATCAAGACACCCCTCACTACAATTCGGCTTATGCTGGACTTAATCACGCAGGACGAAGCCAATCAGACGGAGCACATCGCCCGTCTTGACGAGGAGATTGATCGGTTGAACAGGCTGACCTCTGCCTTGTTAAAGCTATCTTCGCTCGACGCCGGTGCTATTGCCTTTCGCAGCGAGAGGTTCAACGCTGAGAGCATGATCTATGAAGCGATTCAACCGATTGAAGGCCTGATACAGCAAAAGCAGGTCGAGCTGAGACTGGCCGGTCAGGATTATGAAATCAAAGGGGACCGTTCTTGGCTGATGGAAGCATTTTTAAACCTGGTGAAAAATGCTGTCGAGGCCGTAGATGACAGGGGAATTGTCGAGATCCGGCTTTCAGAGAATGACATCTACAAGAGCATGGCGGTTCGGGATAATGGCCCCGGTATTGCAGCAGATGATATGCGGCATATCTTTGATCGCTTCTTCAAAACCCAAAACGCTCAAAAGGAGAGTTTCGGTATTGGCTTGTCCATGGCCAAATCGATAGTTGAAGGGCATGGCGGCAGCCTTGAAGTAGAAAGCACAAGCACCGGCAGCTGTTTTGAGATCAGGTTCTATCCTCAACTTGCAGTTGCCGGAGCCGATGCCTCCATATGATTGAGCTTCCGTTCTGTTAATCGGTGTTTACTCTTTTCGTAGTGATTCCATGATATCCCGTTTCAACACACGGCCTGTGCCACCTTGGATGGCGGCGAAGATGCCAATTGCGTTGATACCGAGGAAAGCGATTAGCAGGGGAAAATTGAGATTAGCGAAAATCTCCCAGGGATTAAAGAGCATTTTCTTTCGATAGGCGAATAAGGCTACCAAAGCCATAAGCAGAAATAAGAAGATGATCAGCACTCTACGCAGTAAAAAGGCTCCCTCGTACAACAGCATCTTTTTAAGCTGTTTTTCCTCCATTCCAACACTGCGTAGAAGCGCAAAATCCCGCCTTCTGGCTTGCAGATTGGAGTTGAAGCTGTTGTATGCATTGGAAAGCCCGACAAAGAGCAGAAAGCTCTGAATGAAAATGAAGAGAATTTTGATATTGGCCGATTCTTCCTGGAGCAGGCGCTTTACATCATTGCTTGAGCTTACCCTTGCATCGCTTCTGGGAACGTATTCATAGACAATCTGCCTCGTTATCTTGGTTATATCATCCAGCTCATCTTCATTCGCCGTGATCGAGATGACATATCTCTTGCCTTCCAGCGGCTGATCCAACCCATAATCAAGGAGAAAGGAATTAAAACAGCTTAGAGGCATAAAAAGACTGATAGATCTCTGAGGCATGGGACCTATACCGAAAGGTACTTCCGTCAGCCTGTCCACGATCTCCAGGCTGACTAGTCCTGCTTCAGAATCAGTATCCCTTCGCAAATGAATATCATTTATGGCCTCACCGGCCAAGGGAATATGAACGCTCCGCAAATAGGGCCTCCCCGGGTCTTCCACAGTCCTGTCGAGCAAGTAAACTTGCGCTCGCTCCTTTAACCCCTGACAGCAGGTCTGAAGCCCATGTTCATTACAGTAGCGAGTCCACATTGCATCATCAATGCCATACAGGTTAATCGGGGCATCGAATGCTTTTTTATCCTCTTCCAGCTTTGCCCGTGCACTGCATTTTTCCTCACTGAGGAAATCAGGGTTATCGCTTTCGTAAAACCTGAAACTCAAATTTTCTCGATAGAGGACCAATTGATTAATGCCGTCGATCTGTCTGAGCCGTGCCATCATATCAGTATTGGCATTGTCCAGCGAGGCAAAGACCGCGTTTATATTGTAGGGGCTCTCATAAGTATTATATTGTCGATTTAGATGATCGAAACTTCTGTCAACAAGTACCATTGAACAAATCATACAAGCTACCGCCAAAGCGATGCTCATGCCACGATAAGTCTTGCTGTAACTGCTACTGTACTCTCTGGCCAGGCTGCGCTCTATGTTGGATGTGTAGCGTATGTCTTTCAGTTTCAGGTTGCGCTCGGGGTCCAGATTCTTGATTGCGCTCACAACAGAGAGCTTGCTGCTTTTCTTGGCTGGCTTCAGTGATGCAAGGTAAACAGTAAATAACGCTAAACATAGGATTGGTAAGGCAGCTCTCGCCAGAGGGGCAAGAGGGGTTCTAAGAATATCGGTGGGAGTATATCCGGTGTGATATTGTGCCTGTGTCATTTCAAACAAGTAAAACAGCAAAAGAGTCAATAGATACGAGGCAATGATACCGAGCAATATAGGCCACAGCGAAAGATTTAGGGCCTTGTAAACCACATACCGTTTGACCTGCCTCCCGCTCATGCCGGAGCTTTTCAACAAGCCAATATGTTTCATATCACGATCATTCCAAACAGAGTAGGCATTGTAGATGACCATGACAAAAAAGATGACTATACAGAAAAGAACTGAACCGCGAAGCAACATGTTTTCTGCCACATCCATTGATGGTTTGAAAATCCCGCCGGGAAAGATCATCTTGCTTTCCAAATAGGCCGTATTATAGATGAGTCCGCCATCCTTTTCGAGCTTGACAGGGTCAAGCCCCAGTTTCTCCACCAGGTCGGGGATCTGCTTATAGGCAGCTCTTTCATTCTCGAGCCAGATGCAAATATCCACAGGCCCCAAAACTTCTGTTTTTGCGCTGTCAATCCAGCCAAAACTCGCATACGTACCTTCAAAAGAAAACAAATATTCCTTAAAGGAACCGCAGATATGAAAGTGTCGATCCGCGATGGTGATATCAGAGCCAATTTTGAAACTGGGGTTTTCGATCAAGAAGAGCTCTGAAACCAAGAGTTCACCGGCATTTTCCGGATACCTGCCAGATACCAGCTCAACCCATTTGTAATCGTATAGATAAGCATCGAGATAATTGATCTCGTTTTTGGGACGATTCAGGGAATCGTCTTCCAGTACTTCTCTTGAAATTATCGATAGACGCTTCACCCGGTGATCCTTTTTCAGTTCTGCCATGTCTTCAGCGCCTCTGGCAATGAGTTCGGCTGAGTAGCCTCCCGTGGTCTCTGTCATGTAGGCCACTTGACCATAGTCGATTAGGCTGAAAACAATCAGGAAGAAGCCGACCAGTAAAACAGCAATGAAAATCGAGACGCTAACAGCGAATGAGCCCTGCCGATCTGTTTTAACAGAATCGCGTGCCAGTTCTCTGATAATGCTCATCTTCTGCCCCCCTCATAGAGCCGGCCATCAACCATGGTGTAGACTTTCTCACAGGCGAGAGCAACCTTCTCGTTATGAGTTATGAGAATAATGGTGGCTTTGAAACTCTTGTTGACAAGTTTAAAGAGCGAAACAATCTCTTCGGTGTTCCGGCGGTCAAGATTCCCAGTAGGTTCATCGGCCAAAATAACAGCGGGGCGGCCGATCAGACTCCTGGCGATAGCGACGCGTTGCTGTTCGCCTCCGGAAAGCTCATTGGGAAATCGTTTTTGCTTATCGGCGATGCCGAGCGTTTGGATGACTTCTTGAAAATAATTTTCATCCGGTACGCGCCGGTCCAAGAGCAAGGGCAGACATATGTTCTTGCGCACGTTAATGTTCGGGATTAAGTTGAAAAACTGGTATATGATGCCAATGTTTCGCCTGCGAAATACGCTCATCTGGCTTTCGGAAAGTTTTGTAATGTCTGTTCCTTGAATAAAAACACGTCCACTTGTCGGATAGTCAACTCCACCTAGAATATGCAAAAGAGTGGACTTACCTGTGCCGCTATCACCCATAATTGCCAGCAGGCTACCTTTTTCAACACTGAGGTTGACCTCATTTAAGGCCTGTACCTCATGTGCGCCGTGGTAGACCTTTGAAAGATTTTCGGTTCGTAATATTTCCATATGCTCTTCTCCTTTTCACCAAGACTTAACCTTATTCTAAAAGGTTAAAGTGATATTTAAGTGACAAGGATAAATCCCGTCTTTAGACTTTACAACAAAGGCTTTTTGGGTGGGACGAAATTGAAGGATTGGGCGATTTAGAACGTCTCCAGCTGGTTATAGAATCCATGCCAGATGAAGACTTGATGCGGCGGCTGGAACGGGAACGCGGCTTTGGGCGCGATGATTATCCGGTGAGAGCGATGTGGAATGGTATTTTAGCGGGGATCGTCTTTCAACATCCCTCAG
>FZPS01000154.1_pt40 | contig 71499 bp, 57 predicted proteins | sample 1817821 | NCBI WGS metagenome assembly FZPS01 (sample SAMEA104158645, study PRJEB21678) | metagenome | place: Germany | collected 2015-04-21
TGATAGAGCCTATAAAGTGACTGGGAATATTTTTACTCCCTACAGTCATAATATCATTCCATAATCGTCCACATTCTTTTTCCGTCCAGCTATAAAGTCTCTGGTAAATAGGGATTGAAAACTGGTTAGATTTTTTTATAAATTCTAATAAATTAGCTTCAGTTGCTTTCATAAGTTAAACTTTTATTAATTTAAATTTTTCAAAATTATGAAAAAATTTATATTTTTAAAAATCACTTCACTACCTCCCACTCTGACTTTAGCAGGGCATATGCGGTTGATGATTTCTTCGTTTTCTGTGTTATTCCTATACTCCCAACTCTTCTGAGATTGCTTTCATTTTTTCATCTGCTTTTTGTCTTTCTTCTTCAGCTTCCTGCAGTAGCACTACAGCATCTTCAATAAACAAAGTGTTAGGTTTCACATCATCAGGACCGAGCCTATATTTGCTAAGCACATCTATAGGGCCATGCAGTTTACGTGCAGCATCCCAGAGCCACGTTTCTAACGCTTTTATATCTAATTTATTTTGATTGTTATTCATAATTTTGTTGTTTAAATAAATCTTGATATTATTTAGCAAAAAGATAAAATCTTTTTTTATATAAAAAACAATAATACCATCTATTTTATTAATTTTGTAATAATAAAAAAAACAATCAATCTACTATGAGCAAATTATTTACACCTTTTAGATTAAAAAATTTAGAATTAAAAAATAGGATAGCTATGTCGCCAATGTGTATGTATAGTGCTGGAGATGATGGGCAAATAACTGATTGGCATCAGATACATTATGCTACACGAGCTATAGGAGGCATAGACTTGATACTTCAAGAAGCTACAGCAGTAGAAAAACGAGGTCGCATCACAGCTAATGATTTGGGTATTTGGGATGATACATTTGTAGCTGATATGAAAAAATTTGTTAAGCTCATTCATTCATTGAATTGTAAAATCGCAATACAACTAGCTCATGCTGGTAGGAAATGCGAAGTAAAAAATGAAAAAATCATTGCCCCCTCTGCTATCAAATGGAACGAAAACTATCCTATACCTACAGAAATGAACAAAAAAGATATTAGAGATGTAATTATATCTTTTACTCAAGCTGCTACTAGAGCCGTATTAGCTGGTTATGATGCTATAGAAATCCATGCAGCACATGGTTATTTAATACATGAGTTTTTATCACCATTATCTAACCATAGAAATGATGAATATGGAGGTAATACAATTAATAGAACTAGATTATTACAAGAAATCTTAACAGAAATTAAAAAAATCATTCCCACTGATATGCCCATTTTTATTAGAGTCTCCGCAACCGATTACGTAAAAGGTGGACTAAATATAGATGAGACAATGACAATTATAGATATAATAAAAGATCTAGTAGATATCGTAGATTGCAGCACTGGTGGATTATTATCTCCTAGGATAGATCTATATCCTGGCTATCAAATAAAATTTGCAGAAAAAATAAAAAATTCACTCAATATTCCTACAGCAGCAATAGGCTTAATAACAAGACCAGAAATGGCTGAAGAAATTGTAGGTAATGAAAGGGCTGATTTAGTTTTGCTAGGGCGAGTACTTCTACGCCAACCATATTGGCCTATGTATGCTGCACATATTCTAAAAGCCGATTTCATTTATCCTACTCAATATATCAGAGGGAAATATTAATATTTTTATTCAATTCTTCAATTAATCTTTTGAATTTATCTACTTGATCTTTTTCTGTCCATTGTTTTTCGATAATATAATTACGATATAATTGTGAATCGTACTGATCTCTAGTTATCATTTTAATAGCTTCATCAATATTATTGAATAAAAAATTTTTATCAAAAACCAACTCTGCTCCACAGAAATTATTAATCACTGGCTTGATGCCTTTAGCCATGGCTTCTATAACATTAAATGGATGCCCCTCACATACACTAGTCGATAATAAATAATTTTTATCCTCTAACCATTCATTTATATCGTTTACCCAATCATAAAATATTACATTCTTTACTAAATTCATATTTTTAATAGATTGCTTAATGTATTTTTTATAAACAAGATCAGTAAAATTGCCAGCTACATGCAGAATATATCTATCATCGATTTCTAATAATATTCTAAGTATTTCTAATGCTAAGTGTAGGTTTTTCATAGGAGTAATATGCGATATCCAAGCTATATTAAAACCTTGCAAATGCTGGCAGTAACCATATCTATTTAAATCAACGCCATTAGGAATCAATATAAATTTCCTTTTATCAATATTAACATTTCTTTCGTTAAAAATATTTGTGATATAATTATTTACTATAACTAAATTATCTACTCTTTGCCATTCTATCAATAAAGGATAAAAATCAAAAGCTTCGTATCGATGAAGCCTTATAAATAATTTTTTAGAATTTGGTTTTAGCAAACTAGCAGCTATTGCATTATCTGTAGCCCATTCTACCCAAATTATATCTGCCCATTTCAGAGCTTTATTTAATTTTTTATGTGTAATTTTTAAAATAAATTTATATAATTTTTTATTAATAATTTTATTTTTCAGAGCTCTTGATAAAAAATTTAGGAATCGTGCATAATTTCTTGGTATTATATATTTTTTTACCCAATAATCATAGTTTATCCCTTTAATAATAGGATCTAAAAAATCATCCTCATCTTCATTAACAACTACAGCGAGTTTGATTTGATTTTTAGAGAGTTCAATCCTTTCTTCTGTCTTTTTTATCTTTTGAATAATATGATGTTTAAAGTCATCATTTTTTGATTTTTTATAAATAGTAGAATACAATTTTTTAGCTTTTTTATATTCACCATTAAAGTTATAAATATCTGCTAAAATTTCAACTAATTCCTCTTCAAATTTATTTGTTTTTAGATAATTATATATAGTTTTTTGTGCAAATAAATATCTATTAATTTCAATATATTTTTTAGTGATATTAATAGTATCTTCCCTAGATAATGTTTGATTTTTTAATGCATCTTTAAATTCCATAATTATTAATTATAGTATTTTTTAGAATAATTCAGTAAAATTAATAAATTTTTAAAAAAAATGATATTATAAAAAACAATTTGTGAATTGCTCATACAGCGACTATTATTTATTTTTTACTCATTATATCTCAGATAAAAGCTGATGTAGGTATATTTATTAAAAATATAAATTACATTTCAATAAATCATCAAATAAATTATGTTAATCAAAAAATAATAATAATTGCAAAAAAATGAAGTCTAGTAATCACTACAGAAAAGGACTAATCTTGAAAATTAATCATTAGATGAAAATAAAAAAATCTAAGTTCTCTACAATTGCTTGTAAAACTTTTGTTTTTTGTCAATTTAATAATTATTCAAAAATTGATCCTGTATAGATATTGATAAATATATGAAAATCGAGTTTTCTCGTTTAACTCCTAGAGCTACATAAAAAAGTTATAATATCAATTTTTAGTTATCAAAAAGTCACTTTCAATCCATCATATGCTGGTATTACATTAGGTGGTAAATCTTTTAAAATTTGTTTATATGGAGGTAAAAAATGTGATAAATGTGTTAGATATGCTTTATTAGGATTTACTTGCTTGATTATTTCTAAAGCTTGAGGCAGGGATAAATGTGAGATATGGGGGCTTCTACGCAGAGCATTTATTACTAATATATCTACTCCTTTTATCAATTGAATGCTACTCTCTGGTATCATGCTTGCATCAGTAATATATGCTAAATTATTAAATCTAAATCCTAAAATTTCTAAATTGCCGTGGTATATTGGTATAGGGATTATTGGTTGATCACAAATATAAAAAACATCATTACTTATAGGATGGTAGCTTATCTGTGGCGAGCCAAAATATCCGTTTGGGTTAAGTATATATGGAAATTCCTTGTCTAATTGATCCATTATCTCGTCTTTAGCATAAAGATGAATTACTTTACCAAGAATAAAATTAAAAGGTCTGATATCGTCTATGCCAGCAATATGATCTCTATGTCCGTGAGTGATAAGTATGGCATCTATATCATCTATCTTATTATTTATCATTTGCAATCTGAAATCTGGTCCACAATCTATCACTAATCTCAATCCATTATAATTAATAAAAGCGGAGGTACGAAATCTTTTGTCACGTATATCCTTTGACATGCAAGTAGCACATTTACAACTAATAACAGGTATCCCTGTAGAGGTACCAGTACCTAAAAAAATAATATGATTTTTTTCTTTGTCTAAGACGTTCATAGTTACTATTTATCTATATTTTTTATAAATTAAATTTACATATTTTAATTTTATATAACTAAAAAAATTCATAATGAAATCTTTATTTATCAAAATTTTGCCTTCCTATTAGAGTAGCAGAAGTGCAATTAGTTACTTCTACATCAACAAATTGTCCTTTTTGAGTTAGATCACCTGCAAATACTATAACTTTATTTTGGGAATTACGACCAAAAATTTCCTTTTCGTTCTTTTTTGATATACCTTCTACTAATACTTTAAAAATTTTACCTATATCTTGTTTATTAAGCATATAGGAGATTTTTTGTTGTAAATCAATTATTTCCTTTAGTCTTCGTGACTTAATATCATCAGTCACGTCATCAGCATATTTTTTAGCAGCTAGAGTATTTGGACGTTCATTATATTTAAACATAAAAGCAAAAAAATAATTTACTTCTTTCATTAGATCAATTGTCTGTAAGTGATCTTCTTCTGTTTCACCACAAAAACCACAAATAATATCGGTACTTATGGTAATATCGGGTATAAGTCGACGAAGTAAATAGACCTTTTCTAAATAATCATCCCTAGTATATTTTCTATTCATTCGCTTCAATACCTCATTAGATCCTGATTGTACAGGTAAATGTATAGACTTAGCAATGTTTGGAAAGGAAGCCATAGCTTCTATCAATTCTATACTTAGATCTTTAGGATGCGAGGTAGTAAATCGAAAAAGTAAATTTGGAAAATTTTTTGCTAATAAAGATATAAGGGCGGGAAAATCAATATCACGATAATGATAAGAATTGACATTTTGACCTAGCAAAGTAATTTCTTTAAAACCATTTTCTGATAATGATAAAACTTCATTGATAATGGAGCTGGCATCTCTACTTCTTTCTCTTCCACGAGTATAGGGCACTACACAATAGCTACAAAAATTATCACATCCACGCATAATAGAAACATAAGCAGATATACCATTACTATCATAACGAAATGGTAAAACATCTGCATAAGTCTCTTCTTTTGATAGTGTTGTGTTTATGATTTTATTTTCATCATTTATCTGTTTTAATATTTCAGGCAGTAGTCTATATACATCAGGACCAGCTAATAAATCTAATTGAGGTAATTCTACAAATAGTTTTTCTTTTAAGTTCTCAGCCATACAACCTATAATACCTAATCTAAGATTTGGATTAGTTTTTTTAAAAGAACCCAATTGTTTGATTCTAGATTTTATCCTCATTTCTGCATTCTCTCTAATACTACAGGTATTTAGTAATATGATATCGGCATCTTGGGGGTTGTATGTTTGTATTAAACCATTTCTAATCAAAATAGATGCTACTATTTCGCTATCTACGACATTCATCTGGCAACCATAAGTTTCTACGTAAAAAGTCTTCATCATACATTTTTGACATATATAAAAAGTAAATACAAATTTACATTTAAAAAATGAATTGTAAAATTTATTACTAATATAACTAATTAATTAAACTTTTTATAATTTTGTTAAACTATGTTTAAAAGTAAATATTTCCATTTTTTATTAATAATTTTTTTAATTAATAATCAAATATTTTCGCAAGATAATCTATGTGTCTCTTATACTATTTATCATAATAATAAGCCTTTTAAAAATATAATTTTTAATAATAATAATAAACCTATCATTGTAAATGATCTTTCCCTTAATATAAAAGAAATTTATTTATATCGTGATACTTTACTTATTAAAAGTCAAATAATTTCTAATAATGATACTATTAGTTATGAATATTTTTATAATGAAAAAAATAAATTAGAAAAAATCAGATCTTTCAATAATGCCAATCTCTATTCAGTTACTTTTTTTAACTATTATGACAGTACATTTTATGAAAAAATAGAATACACTAATACACAACGTTATATTACTCGATATTATTATGACATATTAGGTAGGTTGCGCGAGCTATCATATATAGAACTTACAGATTTTTCTACTAATTTTTCACAAAGATTTGTATATGATTATGACGAAAATGGTAATATATGTCGAAAAATACAATCTAGTGAGTATGATACTCTATGTATATGGCTATACGAGTATGCATCAGATAATATATTAATCAAAGAAGTTATAAAAAATAAAATTGATAATAATAATGCTCTAGAAAAATATTATATATATAATAATAAAGATAAACTCAAGCAAGTATTATACATAAAAGATTCTTTTATCTTTAAAAAGGAAACTTACAATTATTCATTGTTTAAAGAAAATTTAAAAAACAAAAAAGTTATTGATTATTCTACCAGACCTATCAAAAAAGAAAAATGTTCATATAAAATAAAAAAAACACCTTGTAATACTGATTAGTGATTTGATTTTATGATATTAGGTTTGTTTTTTTTAATTACACAAATTAATTTTAATGTTAAACAGCTTTAGAAAGTTGTAATTGACAGTTAAAAATATATGATAAATATCATTTAATAAATAAATTATTGAATAATTATAGATTTTTTTCTTTAAATTTGCATAAACATAAAAAATAAAAGTTATGATTACATTACCTCCTTTACCATTCGAAAAAAATGCACTAGAGCCTTATATCAGTGCTACTACATTAGAATTTCATTATGGTAAACATCATCAAGCATATGTAGATAATTTTAACAAATTATCGGCTGGCACTGAATTCGAAAACATGCCATTAGAAGAAGTTATCAAAAAAGCTACTGGTGGAATTTTTAATAATGGAGCACAAGTATGGAATCACACATTCTATTGGAATTGTTTAAATAAACCAGACACTACTAAACCTTCTGATAAATTACTAAAAGCTATAGAAAATCAATTCGGTAGTTTAGATAATTTCAAAGAACAGTTCTCAAATGCTGCAGTTACACTTTTCGGCTCTGGATGGGCATGGCTTTGCAAAGATGAATTTGGCAAGCTATACATCAATCAAACATCTAATGCAGAAAATCCTATAAAAAATGGATTAACGCCAATTATGACAATAGATGTGTGGGAGCATGCTTATTATTTAGATAAACAAAATAGACGCCCAGACTATGTGAAAGATTTTTGGCACATTCTAAATTGGGACTTTGTAAATCAGTTATACTGAAACTTTATATAAAAAGAAAATCATACTTGCAATAATATAAAATCGTGAAAACAACTCTTAGACCTTTTATTATTACGATATTATTATTTTTATCATTTATAATTTATGCCCAAAAAGATGAAAATTATGTAGTAGTTAACATGAACACCAAATTCATTTTAGAGTTAGAAACTACAGACTCTTTGCACTATCAATTTAAACTAAAGTCACAAAAACCTTTTAATAAAAAAATCAAATGGGATAAGCCTACTAAATATCTAGATGGTGATTTGAAAAATAATCAAATTCAAGGTGTTTTAGGAAAAGGAAAATTTGGTGATAATATCAATACTATTCTGATGATTAAAAACGGACACGACAATACACTGAGTTATAAAATTAAAATAAAATTGCCATACAAATCTGAACCTATTAGTACATCAGTTATTGATCTTTTCCCTCATGTACTAGCCACAGAACTATGGCCTTATGAAATTGAGTATATTATATTTTTAGAATTTACTAAAGTCGATGATTATTAAATATGTATGGGTTTAAAAATTTTTAAACTCTCATTTATTATTATTTTTTTGGTGTCTCAGGTAAAGACGAAAATTAAACAAAAATTTATCTTTTTAAGAATTTATTTAGTAAGCGCATTGGTATGATTTTAATGCAATTTTAATAATGTTAAAATTTATCAAGTTTATATTTAAAAACATATAATACTCTATTTATTGATTTTTATTAGTATTATCATAAATTCAATAAAAATCAATAAATATTATAATAAATTATAGTTAACTTAAATATACATGTGAATTTATATATAATTATAAGTTTATATAATAACATTAATAGATTTAAACATTTCATTAAAAATATTAACAAATCATTTTAAAAATCACATGAGTGCTATGATTACTAATTTTTCTTAGGGTCCTTTAATTATTAAATTCGATATATTTCATTAAAAAAAAACTCAGAATTTATCATTTAGTTCAATTTCAAAACTTCTTATTATCTTTGATAAATAATTTTTTTTATGCGTATTCTCATAATAGCTAATAAATTTCCTTATCCCCCACACGATGGCGGAGCTTTGGCTACCTCTACTATGATAGAGGGGCTCGTAGATGCCGAGCAAGATATTTATTTATTCACTATGACTACACCTAAGCATCCTTCAGATGAAAATAATCTACCTGATCATCTGATAGATAAAATAATAGCTGAAACTTGCTTCGTAGATACTAATATCTCTACTAAAGATCTTGTTGTCAATTTTCTTTTTAAGCACACTCCTTACATAGCTGAACGTTTTTATTCAGATGCATTTAATGATAGATTAGTAAAAATATTAGAAAATGAAAAATTCGACATCATACAATTAGAAGGATTATACCTATTACATCTAATACCTCTCATACGTCAGCATTCATCGGCTAAAGTAATTTATAGAGCACATAACATAGAGCATTATATTTGGAAACGAAAAGCAAAAAACGAACGCAATCCTTTTAAAAAAATTTATTTTCTAAACTTATACAATAGGCTCAAAAAGTACTTAAAAAAATATCTAAATACCTACGATGGCCTTGTTTCTATTTCAGAACCTGATTATAGAATACATAAATGGCTTGGCCAGCAAAAGCCAGAAATAGTTTTGCCTGTTGGCTTAGTTTTATCAGATTATTTTATATATCCTATTTCTACAGATAAGATCGAGCAAATAGCTTTTATCGGTGGACTAGATTGGCTGCCTAATCAAGAAGGTTTAGAATGGTTTATCACAAAAGTATGGCACAAAATATTAAATATTCATCCTAATGCTGAGTTGCACATAGCTGGCAGAAACTGTGATGATAATTTGCAAACTCAAATCAAAACTTTTAAAAATGTTATTTTTTATGGTGAAGTTCCTTCATCTAAAGAATTCTTAGCTGCACATAGCATATTGATAGTGCCACTCTTTTCTGGTAGTGGTATCAGAGTTAAAATAATAGAAGGTATGGCTATGGGAAAGGCAATTGTAACTACTAGTGTCGGTGCAGAAGGTATACCGATAGAAAATAAAAAACATGCTTTCATAGCAGACTCTATTGAAGACTTCGCAGATGCAATAAATCTTTTGATAAAAAATCCCAATTTGATAAATCAAATTGGAAATAATGCTCGCGAATTAGCAAAAGAGCACTTTTCTTTAGAAAAATTAACAGATGATTTATTAGATTTTTATAAAACTTTGATATAAATGTTAGCAATCAAAATAATTTTTTGGATTAGTGCTATTTTATTGATTTATAATTATTTACTTTATCCACTTACATTATTTATTATTAATCATTTTACTAAAAATCCTAAATGTCTTAAGCCAAACGTAGAATTCTCACCTAATATATCTATTATTATAGCTGCACATAATGAAGGGCTAGTAATAGCAGATAAATTAGAATCTATTATAGATGGAGATTATCCTTTAGATAAATTAGAAATACTCATAGGTTCTGATTGCTCTACTGATAATACTAATGTAATTTTATCTGAATGGGCCGAGAAATATCCTTTTATCAAGCCATATTTTTTCACAGAGCGACAAGGTAAAATTTCAATTTTGAACAAGCTAATTCCAAAAGCTAATAATGAAATTCTAATACTGACAGATGCTAATATTATATTTAGCAAAAAAACTATTTCAGAACTTGTAATTTACTTTAGCAATCCTAAAATTGGCTTCGTAGACAGCAGAATAATAAATATTATCAACAGCCAAGATGATATATCAATACCAGAGCAAAGATACATTTCATTGGAATCCAAAATCAAGCAATATGAAGGTTGTATCTGGGGAACAGCAATGGGCTCATTTGGAGGATGCTATGCTATAAGAAAACAACTTTTTGTACCTATACCAGAAGATAAATTAATAATGGATGATTTGTACATTTGTATGAATATTTTAAAAAGTAAATATATGGGGATATATGCAAATGATGCTATAGTTTACGAAAAAGCAGTTACATTGATAAACACAGAATATAGGCGAAAAATACGTATCGCAGCTGGTGCTATACAAAATTTATTTATCTTCACTCCTATCTTACTTAAATTTAATATTTTGAGTTTTTGTTTTTTCTCTCATAAAGTCTTACGCTGGATGGGGCCATTTTTATTGATTATCATTATTTTATTCTCAATTATTTTGGCTACCACAGGTCATTGGTTATATATTTTACTTGCTAGCATATTTATTCTTAGTATTTTGATAAGTTTAATTGACAGATTTATATTATACCCACGTAATAAAACTGTTAAAATATTTAGATTTATTACACATTTTTACTTAGCTAATTTAGCTACTTTTATAGGCTGGATTAGAGTAATGAAAGGAACTAAGAATAGTATCTGGACACCAACTCCTAGAGCTTGACAATTTTTAATAAAATTAAAATAAATATTTATATCTAATTAAAATAAATATTATAATTTTGAATAAAAAATAAGAAAATGAAAAAAATTTTTTATCTAAATCTTTTGTTGTTTTTATTCATATCTTGTAATGCGCAAAAAATAATAGAAATGGAGCAAAGTAGTGAAAAGTTAATAAATGCTAATCACATGGATATACCTGATATTAAGCCTTTTTTTAAAATAGATACTGCTTGGATAGAGGATGACTTTTTAAAAATTAAAATTTCTTTTATTGGCAATAAAAATATACCAGAATTTTCTTTAGTATGGAATGGGGCTTTGATGAAATCCTTGCCACCAAAGGCAGTTTTAGTATTACTACCTAAAATTGATAAACTGCCAAAAGGTAAAAAAACCGTTAAAATGACTTTGGCTTATGAACTCAGTGCTATTAAAGAAACCAACTATGATGAGATAATACTTTTGCTCAAAGATTATAATACTCAATTAAGATATACGCCCAAGAAATAGAAAATTTGTAAATTAATAATCAAGAATATATTATACAAAAATTCAGAATTCTAAATAATTTGGTAAGCTCATTACAAATTTTAAATTTTAATAAAAATTACTAATATGAAGATTATATATTTTACCCAGATTTTTATTATACTTTTCAATATGACTAAATATTCATTTACCTAATACATATTTAGATATATTAATTAGTTTGGCTATCAATTAATTACAACCACAATATTTTTTATATTTCATCCAGTCATTATAACTACCATTAAAAACATTCAAATCTATTTTTTCTGATATACCTTTTAATCGTCCACGATCAGAATATTGCCAAAATAAATACCTACCAGGAATTATAGGTTCATCTACTTTATAAGATGCTATCCACAATAGTAAATGATCTAGTTCATTACCAATTATTAAATCATAATAAGTAGAAATATTAGTATAAATCATTATATCATGAGAGGTTTCATTATTAATGGTATGAATAAAACTATTTAAATTTCTGATTGCAAGCTCTCTATCATTATATTCTTCAATATCAATAACATAAGGTAGTTTTACATCAATACCATCTATAGCATTCAAAAAATTTTTAGCTTGCTCATTTCCACTTAATTCAGCAATGAAATAATGATAAGCCCCAAAGCAAACATTTCTTTTAGATAATTCTTTTGCATACTCTTTAAACATAATATCTTGTAAATTAACACCTTCAGAAGCTTTTAAAAAAACAAATTCAATCGGTGTATCATTACCATACAAGAGTGAATCCCAATCTATTTTATCCCCTTGATAATAAGATAAATCTATACCATAAACATCGAAATTGTCTCTTTTAGGAAAATAATACTCAGATCTACCTATCAATAAATACATTAATACAAGTAAAATGCTAGTAATCAGCAAAATAATCAAAATATTATCGTATTTATCTCTCATGCTCATACAATTAAAATCTATTAAAAATAAACAAAAATCATTCCTATATTTTATAAATGCTAAGAATGTAAAGGAATAAAATGATAATTTATCTAAATGTTAAGTTTTTTAATACATTCTATTACATCATCTAGCGAATTTGCAGTTAAGATTTTAAGATTAGAATTTTCTAAAATCTCTTTTGCCATATTAGCATTAGTACCTTGTATACGTGCTATAATAGGTAGATCTATTTTGTTAAGATTTTTGCATGCTTTTAATATTCCTTGAGCTACTCTATCACATCTGACTATACCACCAAAGATATTTATTAAAATTGCTTTAACAGAGGGATCTTTCAAAATAATATTAAAACCTTTTTCTATTTGTTCAGCACTAGCTGATCCGCCTATGTCAAGAAAATTTGCTGGTTTGGCTCCTGCTATAGCTATTAAATCCATAGTGGCCATAGCTAGCCCAGCACCATTAACCATACAAGCAACATTGCCATCTAATTTTACATAATTTAATCCAGCCTCACATGCTTGTAGTTCTAGTTCATTTTCTTCTTCTATATCTTGCAATTTTTTTAAATCAGGATGCCTAAACAGCGCTGAATCCTCTAATACTATCTTGGCATCAGCAGGATATATCAGATTGTCACTTGTTTTTAAAACAGGATTTATCTCTACTAATGAAGCATCAATATCTATATATGCTCGATACAACTTGGTAATAAAATCTAGCATATCAGCGAAAGCATCTCCACTCAATCCTAAATTAAAAGCAATTTTACGAGTTTGAAAAGGCATTAAACCCACAACAGGATCAATAAATTCTTTAAAAATCATATTTGGACTATCTTCTGCTATTTTTTCTATATCTACACCGCCCATAGGAGAATAAAGTATGACATTTTTTTCATTTCTACGATCACAAGATATGCTTATATAAAATTCTTGCACATTATCAGGACCAACATAATAAAGATTTTGCTCTACTAGAACCTTTTTAACTAATTTACCTGTTGCATTGGTCTGAGGTGTTATCAGTCGCATACCAATGATTTGAGCTGCAAGTTCTTTAGCTTCTTTAGGTGATTGAGCTATTTTTATGCCACCAGCTTTACCTCTACCACCAGCATGTACTTGAGCTTTTATAGCACAGGTATCTGATCCAGTTATCTCTTTTAACTTCATTGCAGCATCAAAAGCTTCATCAGCATTACAAGCCAAAAATCTTTTCGCAACTCTAATGCCATATTGTTCTAATATGTTTTTTGATTGATACTCATGGAGGTTCATATTATTTATTTTTAATAATTAAAAGTAGGTAAAATTAATAAGAAATTAGAAAATAAAAATTATAATAATTAATAGATTGATATCGTTATATTAAATAAATTGTTATGCTAAAACATTTATTTGCAATTATTTTAATAACATTTGTATTATTTTTTAGTTGTAGTAAAGATGATTGTTATGACAGCAAATTAGAAGAAAGACATTCCGGTATTTGTCCACAAAATTATGATCCTGTTTGCGGTTGTAATGGAGTCACATATTCTAATGACTGCGTTGCTGCTAGTCATGGTATTACTCATTTCACTAAAGGAGTATGTAAATAAATTAAAAAATTATTGAATTAGACATTTAGATAATAACCCCAAAATAGCTCTCTCTGCGTTCTTTGTATATGAAATTTTGTGGCCTTTGGGTTAAAAAATATAATAAGAAGTTACATATAGAATATTAACCACAGAGAACACAATGAAACCACAGAGTTCACAAAGAAAAGCCAATTATTTCTTAAACGCCTAATTCAAAAAATTTATTTTTCTTTTTTCAATAAATCTCTAAGGGGAGAATGAAATATTTAGTCTGTTAAAATTTATACAGGATTAATATCAGAAAATTTATTAAATTTGCAAAAAATAAAAAATTATGAAAGAAATTGTAGATAACTTGGAAGAATACTTATCTATGAGCAAACAAGAGAACTTAGAATTTCTAGACCAGCTCTATCACCTAATGAACCAAATCAACGCTGATGCGGTAGACTATCAAGGGCTCAAGATCCACCATGCACCACCATTATGTCCAGATTGTCAGAGCAATCGCATAGTAAAAAATGGATTCCAAGGCGGACAACAGATGTATATATGCAGAAAATGTGGTAGGCATTTCAGAGTAACAACAGGCACATTCGTTTACCGAATACAAAAGAAAGAAAAGATGCTCGATTACATTCGTTGTATGCTCGAGGGCAAAACTCTCAGAGTTTGTGCTAAAGAAGTGGGCATCAGCTTACCTACAAGCTTCGCTTGGCGTCATAGGATTTTAGCAGCTTTGAGAAATTTCGAAGCCAATGTCAATTTCTTCGGAATCGTGGAAGTAGAGGAACTGTTAATGAATTACTCCGAAAAAGGAAGACGCTATCGAAATGAAGAAGAGCTAGCAGAAGCACAAGAAAAGAAAAAGAAAAAAGTAGCCGTTATAGCATCTAAAGATAGGACTGGCAATATGCTTTTTAAGCAATTAGGCTTAGGTAAAATAAAACGTGAGCAAATAGAGCAATTGCTAAATACCAAAGTATCAGCTAATAGTGTGATATGTTTCGGACACAATGATGAGTTTAGAAAGTTGAAGAGTCAGAATCTTGAGCGAAAAGAAATAGTGATAGATAGGGTAAGGAAACGAGGAGTATACAGTGTAGCAACCATTAGACGACATGTAAATACTTTTGTTGGTTGGATAAATAATCAATTCAGAGGTGTGGCTACTAAGTACTTGCAGAGCTACATTATGTGGTATGTAGTAATGCATAAATATTTGTTAAACAATGTGGTGCCAGATGTAGGTAGGATGCTCAATCTCGCATCATCAGACAGGCGAGCGTGGTATGTATATAGGGACTTGAGAGCAAGTCCTGTGTATATTTAAACATTGAAATGAGATCTATTGAGATCTATTGCATCCTTCTACCCCATCATATTACCAATATATAATTAAAATATTGTTATTATAAATAAATATTTATCCACAATAATTTATAAATTTTACTATTTATTCATATATCTTATATGAATTTTTTTATGTAATTATTTAAAAAATCAATATAATTTATTTAAATTTGTAAAATTAATTTTAAATTTTTATTTTTGTATAAAATATTTCTATTTTTAATATGAAAAAATGGATTAACATTGTAATTTTTACATTAATATGCTTTATCATAAATTCACAAAATTTATTAGATATACCAAAACTAGATTCTTTAAATATAAATTGGTATTATGATAAAAATATGGCTCCATATTCATTTGAAAATGGAATAATAATAACACCACCACCTTATTTTTTGCCATTCAAATATACTAATAAACAAGGTTTTATAAATCCAAAATTTTTATCTAGTATTGAAGTCGAAAAAATAAATAACGTCCCATATACGATATTAGCTAAAAAAATAAAAGAAAATTTAGAAGAACAGAATATTTTCTTAATAAATGTAGAAAAAAATTTTACTAACTCTGATAAATCTTGTCTAATTTATGAAATGATTTACAATGCTATGACAAGTGAAGGACATAATATTGATTTTCATCAAATAATATTGGTTACTGGTGATTATAATACATCTATTATTGGGATAGCTGTTTTTCCTGAAATGTATTATAAACTTATGCATAATGTAATGCGAGAATCTTTATTATCAATTGATTGTGAAAATTAAATTTATGAAAAAATATATTACTATTTACTTTATTTTTAATCTGCTAATAATTACTCATATAAATGCGCAAACTTATGTAGTAACTCATAATATAAATTGGTTTAGTCATAATCAAGATATGTGGGGGCCCGGTGGCACTCCAATAATTATGGATCAAGATATAAATTTTTTTGATGTAGAGTTTGGACCTTATTCTACAACCATTGGAGGTATCACAGATATGGGATTATTAGGTGAATGGGGTGCAGAATTAGATTTAGATGCTTGGTTTAGGTTAGGTAGTCATTTAGGTATTCACGGATTTACTACTGGCTATGTAAATGTAGATTATCCTGTTAGAATAAGAATGACCATACCTAATAATAATACTTTTTGTCCGGGAGATACTTTAAAAATTCACTCTCAATATGATATTTTAACTGGGTGGAATTTAAATACTTATTTCCCAGAAGCAGGTGTTATTGGGTTATATTTAGATTTTGGTTTTAATTTAGATTTTGATGCTACCATTTGTGTTTATTCTTGCTTCGATGCTAGTATAATAGATGTTAATATTCCTTATGATACTATTCCAATTTTAGAATTAAATAGCTTGACAGGTGTTTTTACTTATCCTTGCTTTGATCCAGGTTCTTTCCCTCCTATTACTATTTGCCATAATCAAATTTTACCAATTATATTTGATGTCCCAATTATAGGATTAACAGGTAGTATAACCTTACCTTATGTAGAAACTCATGATTGGAAAGACGTAGTAGATGTATGTGAACAAAATTTATATGCTCAAGGTAGTAATACTTGGATCAATTTAGGAATAGATGTGATTCAGATATTATCTACTTTAGCTGGATTTATCCCACCACCCGCAGGACCAGCTATACAATCTTTTTTAGCTATTTTAGATGGTAGCATAGATATTGCAATTGTACACATTCAGTATAGTCTTTTTAGTGCATATTTTACTATTAAAAGTACTATGATACAAAATTTTTCTTTTAAACCTAAAATTTGGAATAAATTGTCTTTCCCTACACCAATTGAATATTTTGTCACTGATCCTACAATGAATGATTCAATTATTGAGCAAAATATTAGTAATGAAATAGACTTTTTAGCTTGCCAAGACTTGTATTTTAAATGGCCTTGCCATGATTATACTGATATGAACATAGATATTATGCATCGGCTCACTAATGAATTTTCAAATCATACTTATGACAGCATAAGTTTTGATTTTACCATTTCAGCACTCGAATTTTGGATAGATATAAATTTTAAAAATTCGGAAATTATTTCCATTATTCCTGATTTATGCATAGATCTACCATCAGATCCTGATGATACTACTTATCAAAACAGTATTGTATGCATTATACCTACTGTTTTAGATGATATTATATTGCAACCTTCTAAACTTTCAATACATATTGGACCACTATTTTCTCAGACTTTTCCTTTAGGACATTTATATCTAACTTGGATTGATGAAACTTGGGAATTAGCTGGTTTTAATGATACTATCTTCCCTTCAATAAATATGAATACCGATTGTCCAGGTTTAGAAGCACATAATCTAATAGCTCAACACATTAGTTGCTATGGAGATAGCTCAGGTAGCATTTCTATATCTGCAAATGGTGGTGTCCCACCCTATAATTATATTTGGTCAACTGGTGATACTATAACTACAAATGATACCATAGATATTATTGATAATTTACCTGCGGGTTGGTATTATGTGACTGTTTTCGACAAAAATCAATGTTTTATTACTGATTCTACAGAATTAATAAATTTATATCCACCATTGGTAGTGCATCCTTTTGTTTCTAATGTTACTTGTGAAGGTGGTAGTGATGGAAGTATTGTTTTAACTCCTACTGGCGGACATCCACTTTATACATACTTATGGAGTAATCAGGCTACAGGTCCAATAAATAACAATTTACCTGCGGGCGATTATAGTGTAACAGTGACTGATAGTGAGGGTTGCGATACTACAATGAATTTTAATATAATAGAATTATATCCTTTGCCTCCTGTTAATATCAATGTTTCACCATTAGATGGTTGTCAGCCTTTACTTATAACAGCTAAAGAAGTTAGTCCTAATCAAGGGCAATCATATTTATGGAATTTTGGTGATGGTACTTTTAGCAATGATAAATACACTCATCATCTTTATTCAAGAGAAGGTAATTATCATATAACTTGTGAAGTAACATCTATACATGGCTGTATAGATTCTCTAAGTACTAACGTTACAGTATTTTATAAGCCTAAGGCAGATTTTCATTATCTACCTACAAACCTTGATTTAGAAAATAATTTTGTACATTTTATAAATAATTCAGATAATACTTATCATTCTATATGGGATTTCGGCGATGAAAGTATGAGTGCCGAAACCAGCCCCTTCCATAGTTTTGCTGATACTGGTATTTATGTGGTAACTCTATATATAACAACTGAAGACGGTTGTATGGATACAATTTATAAAACATTATACATAGGTGATATTTCTGCTTTTTATATACCTAATGCTTTTACACCTGATGGAGATGGTATAAATGATATTTTTATGCCTAAAGCTCAAAATATTTTATCTGATAATTATGAATTTAGAATCTATGATCGATGGGGAAAAATGCTATTCAAGACTACTCAAATTGGTATAGGATGGGATGGTAAATACGAAGGTGAAAAATGTGACCCAGGTGTATATACATATTATATTAAATATTTAAATGAAAAAAAATTAAAAACTGAAAAATGGGGCGTGGTGATCTTGGTAAGATAAATATTGATATTTTTAGTAAATTAATATAAATATATTTTTTCAATGGTAAAAGGGAGAAGATAAAATGCTAGAAAAAAGTTAAGAACAGCAGACTAGGAAATGGTTGAATTTGAGATTTAGAATCAAGATGAAAACAAAAATTGCAGTAGCAATATATTAGCAAAATCCTATTACCACTTAAATCTAAAGAAACAGAGATATTTTCTAAACTTTTTTTTAAAATTTAATAAATTAAAGCTTTTATCCAAAATTCATTATTACCCCCTCAGTACTATACCTAATTGAGAATTTAATGCTTCTATGATTTTTTTCATGAGATTATCTATCTCTTCATCAGTAAATGTAGCTTGCTTTTTCTCAAAAATTATACTAATAGCATAGGAGATTTTATCATCTGGCAAATTTTTGCCTTCGTATACATCGAATAGGTTTACCGCTTTTATGCATTTAGGGACTGTTTCATAAATGACATCTTTAACTTGCTTAAATGTAATGTTTTTATTCAAAAGCAAAGAAAGGTCCCGTCTGACAATAGGAAATTTATTTGGTTCTGTGTATTTTATTTTATTTTGTTTAAATAAATCATATAAAGTTTCGAGATAAATCTCAGCATAAAATACCTGATCCTGAATATCAAAATATCGTAATATATCTTTTCTCACCTCACCTACAGTGGATAAAACGTCATTATCATATATAAATTGGAAAGAATTTAATAAAAAATTATGTTCTACCTCTTTGATATCATGCAGATTATTATTTAGAGTATGTTTCAAGATATTTTCTACGATAGCTTTGATATCGAAAAGATCGATTTTATCATTTGGTCTTTTCCAATTTTCAGGAAATAGAGTCCCTGTCATCCATATAGCTAATTGCAATTGTTCTTCAAATTTTTCTTTAACATCAATAGCATCTGATTTATTTCTTTTATAAACCTTTCCTACTTCGAAAAGGAATAAATTTTTTTGTTTTCTATTCAAATTGTAAATCAAAGTCTTAAGACCGCCAAACATCAAAGAAGGACGTAAAATATTCAATTCATTACTAATAGGATTAAGCACCTTTATGTATTGTTCATCAGCGAAAAATGGAAATTTATTATAAACTTTATCAGATTCCATACTATTATTCATAATTTCAGTAAAGCCTTCAGCCTTCAATTTAATAGATAGATTATAAATAAAACTATGAAAAGAAGGTTTGTATGGTTGCATAAAAAAATTTGCTCGTTTACTACTTTCGATTTTATCAAATCCAATGATGCGAATAAGCTCCTCAGCTATATCTACAGACTGCTTTACATCTACTTTAGCCATAGGTACTTCCACGGTCAATATGTCACCGTCATCATCTAATAAATTGAAATTAAGATCATGCAATATTCGCTTAGCATTGTCTTTTATAATATTAGTACTCAAAAATTTATTAATATTATTTAAAGAAAAAGTAATGATAGTAGGCTTAATCAATTTAGCAATATCACATACAATATCAGAAGCTATTTCGCCACCAGCTACTTCTAAGATCAATTTAGCAGCTCTTTTGATAGCATACTCTAAAATACTATAATCTACACCTCTCTCGTAACGATATGCTGCTTCTGTATGCAGATTATGCCTACGAGCAGATCTACGAATATAAGTGGGATCGAAATAAGCACTTTCAATAAAAATAGATTTAGTAGTATATGTAACTCCACTATACATGCCACCCATTATACCAGCCATACACATAGGCTCATCAGTATTACATATCATCAGATCTCCTTCAGACAATTCACGCTCTATACCATCTAAAAATTTAAATTTAGTACCTTTTTCTACATTTTTTATAATTAGTTTATTGCCAATTATTTTATCATAATCAAAAATATGCAAAGGCTGTCCTATTTCCATCATAATATATTGAGAAATATCAACAATATTGTTGATGCTTTTCATTCCCCAAGCATTCAAATAATTTTTTAACCAGCTAGGACTATCTTTTACTTTTACATTATCTATGACAATACCACAATATTTTGGACAAGCTTCCGGATTTTTAATTTCAATAGAAATAGGTAGGTATTTAGACGGTTTTATATCAATTACTTCGGGAGTAATAAAAATCATTTCTTTTTGCTGATAACGTTGCTTAAAGGCTGCATAGATATCTCGAGCTACGCCTAGATGCGAGGCTGCATCTGCTCTATTAGGCGTGAGTGCTATTTGATAAATAAGATCTTGATAAAGGAGATCTTTAAATAAGAGATTGGCTTTCTCACCTATTGGTATATTATTGGGCAAAACTAAAATTCCCTCGTGTGATTCGCCTATACCTAATTCATCTTCGGCACATATCATACCTTCACTTTGTACACCTCTAATTTTAGTTTTTTTTAATTTTATCCATTCATTATTTATTTTCACTAAAGCACCATCTAGAGCCACGACAACTTTTTGACCTATAGCTACATTAGGTGCGCCACAAACAATGGTTTTAGTGAGACCATTACCAATATTTACTAATGTTTTATGAAGATGGTCTGTCCCTTCGATTTTTTCAACTGATGATACCTCTCCTACAACGATATGATTTAATAGGCCTGGTATATTCTCATATTCTATCTCTTGCTCTACTTCTAAGCCTACTGAATTTAAAATATCATATACCTCTTCATTAGATACCTGCCAAGGATTTATGAATTGCTTAATAAGATTTAAAGAAACTATCATAAGTAAAAATAATTTTATTTAATTGCAAATTTCTATAATTTTTTTCATTATAGAAATAGCCAATGTAAAAAATTAATTTATTTTGAGCAAAATAAATTTTATAAATTAAAAAATTAGATGTAAATTTGCAAAAAATATAATATATATTAAAAGTATGGGTGGAGCAGTTTTAACATTTATGATAATAGCTATTATAGTGGCTATATTATTAGCCGTAATCATATTAATACAAAATCCTAAAGCTGGTTTTGCAGCTAATTTTTCAGTAGCTAATACGATGTTTGGAGCTCGAGAATCAGCAAATAAATTAGAAAAAGCTACATGGATAATGGCAATTATGATTTTGGTATTGAGCATTGCCTCTTCGATAGCAATGCCTAAAGGCGAGCAAATAAAAGGTAGTCAAGTAAAAGAAGCCATTGAACAAACTCAACTACCCGTTAATATCCCACAGAGCCCAGCTCCTCTATCACCTCAGCTACCAGATGATGGTGATAATTAAAAAAAAATTAATAATGACATATGTACCTACTGAGATATACTACAGAATGAAATATTCAGAATTATTAGGATATAGTTTTTTAAAAAAAAAATCCTTAATTTTTATTTAATTCTGAAAACTCTAAATAAGTGATTTCTTTTTCTACAATATTACATTTATCTAAAACAATTTCATAAACTTTATTAACTAATATCACATTTCTAGTATCATCTAAAGCATCACTATCTTTAGATAATTGCTCTAACATATAATCTACAAGTTGCTTTTTCTCTTCGTCGTTTTCTAAATCGTCACTTGATATGTTATATTCAGAAGCTATAAGATTTTTATAATCATCGAATTCAATATTTATTCCATATTTCACAGCTATGATATTTAGATAATGTTCTCTTTTTATATTTTCTACAAAAACATCAAAATTATCAGAAATTTGTTCAGGAGTCAATCCATTTTCTTGTTCATTATTTATTTGCACCATTTGCTCATATAAAATATCTTTTGGTAAATCAAAAGGATAATTTTCTAATAAATAATCTGTTAATTGTTTTATAATACTATTTATAGTATCTGCTTTATGAGACTTTTCTACAACTTCAGCAATAGATTGTCTAAATTCTTCCTCGCTTTGTATATTTCTACTCGGAAAAACGTTGTCAAATAATACTTGATCAATCGGTGCAGGTTCTATTTTGTATGCAAATTTTAAACTCAGTTTTATTTTTTTATCTGTATCTAATTTTTGTTGTTCATTTGGAAATAAAATTTCATTTGCTTCTTCGAAAGTATTAAACACATCTAAAACATTAATTTCAATAGAATTATCAATTGTAATATCTTTTAGAGCATCTAATTTTAATTTTTTTTCTTTTTTGGGTTCTATTGAGACAAATTTATTGATTTTAGAATCATCTAATTCAAATTCAAAATCAAGAAGTACATAATCTGCTTCACTAAAAGAGTCTACATCTTGTATCTGCCCCATTTTGTTAGTCATAGAATCAATGACATCATTTATTTCTTCATCATTGACTATAATATTATATTTGGTAAGTTCTAAATCTTGTGGTAAATCTATATCTAGATGTGGAAGTTCAATAATTTGAAAATTAATAGCAAATTCTGTATCTTTATCAAGATTAAAATTATCAAATTTCATAATAGGTTTTCCTACATAAGAAATTTTATTTTCATTAATATATTGATAAAATAAGTCATAAGCTTTTTTAATAATTTCCTCACTAAGTACATCAGCTTTATATCTTTTTTCTATCAATGACAAAGGAGCCTTCCCTGGTCTGAAACCCGGAATATTAACAGATTGCCTTATTTGTTTGATTTTTTTATGATATTCTTCATTATAATCCTGAGGTTCTAAATTAATTAAAATATCAGATAAATTGTTTTCTGTAGTTGTCTTTTCTATTTTCATTTTTATTATAATATTTAAAAATGCGGATGAAGGGACTCGAACCCCCACGCCTTTCGGCACCAGATCCTAAGTCTGGAGCGTCTACCAATTCCGCCACATCCGCTTAAAATATTTTGCAAAATTAGTCAATTTTTTAAAAATTAAAAATTTTTAATTAAAATAAAAAAATATTATTCTTAATAGTACATCTCTTATTAAAGTATTTCTTATTTATCTCATCTAAATTTTAATCATTTTAGATGTTTGATTTTTATTCTCCTTATTTACTTTCTACAGTGTCTATTTTGTCTATATTTCTTTTTACGACCTCCCACATTGTTATTCCAGCAGCTACTGATACATTTAATGAGTGTTTAGTGCCCCATTGGGGAATTTCTACAGCTATATTCACCATTTCTAAGATTTTGTCATCTACTCCTTTTATTTCATGTCCTAATATTATTGCAATAGGTAGAGGTAAATTAAATGGTAAATTTATAATGGAAGTACTATTAAAGGTTTGCTCTACTGCTAATAAAAAAACCATTTGATCTTTTAAAAGCTTGGCGCAGGATAATGTATCAGATAGATATTGCCAGTCCACACTCTTAGTAGCTCCCAGTGCAGTTTTTTCGATTTCTCTATCAGGTGGACAAGGAGTAATACCACAGAGAAATATTTTTTCTATGCGAAAAGCATCAGCTGTTCTAAAGATAGAACCCACATTGTATTTACTACGTATATTATCCAATACTAAATATATTGGTAGTTTTTTGACTGTTTTATATTGCTCTATAGATAATCTATTAAGTTCCTCTATATTTTTTTTATTATAATTCATAAATTACTAGCTTTTTTTACTCTTTTTAGATGATTTTGTAAATAATTTTTTGAAATTCAGTTTAGGTAGTATAGGTCTGGGATGGTCATCATCAGCTAGATAAACTACAGCATTTATTTCGAAACCTACTAATATCATAAAAGCAACTGTCTGCAACCATAAAAAGAAAATAAAAATAGTAGCTAAAGGTCCATAGATTTTATTAAAATTAGAAAAATGCGTTATGAAAAAATCGAACCCCCCACTAATGATCAACGTAGATAATGCCGCGATGATAGTGCCAGGTGTCATAAATCTGAATTTACGCCTACGAGCTGGTGCTATATAAAATATTACTTCTATCAAAATAATGAGTAAAATAAAAAATAAAATATATTTAGCTACAAAATAAAATGAACGTATGACGCCTGGTTTGATCAAATTTAATGAAACTAACCATTGAAAAAAATTTTTATTTGTCAAAAATAAACTAATAGAAATTACTAATAACAAGGTTAGCAAAAGCCAGACGATGATAGCAGTAAAAAATTGTTCCCATATAGGTCTAGTTTCTTTAATATGATAAGATGCATTAAAAGATTCCATTATCAATCTCACACTATTCAATGCAATAAATAATGCAGCAAACATCCATATTCCAGTATATCCTCTCGTAGTATCGAATAAGATATATTTGATGGGACCATCTATTACATTGTATACATTACTGGGAAGGTATTCCTCTAATAATATTAAAAAAGAACTTAGATTGTCTATAGTGAAAAATGAAGGTAAAAGGTTTAATATTACTATTAAAAGTGGAATAGCAGCCATTATTAGCTTAAATGCTATTGCCGCTGCTCTCACACCTAGCAAAGAGTTTTGTACGCCTTTATTAAATGTTTCTATCAGAAATGTATAAGATTTATCAGTTTTAGGATAATAATGAGTATCTAAATAATGTTTTATCTTTTTTATCATTACATTAATAACTTAGATCATACAATAACACTTTGCTACAATATCTAAATTTTTACTCTTTTATTCAGTATAACTCTATTTTTCATCTCATATCATTAATAAAAACACCTGGATGATCCTTTGGATTAAAAACAAAGATACTATCTGGAGCGTCTATATCAGTTATAAATCTATCAATGACATAAATAAAAGTATTATTATCTTTATTATAAATAGAAGCACTATTGAGCAATTTAGTATTATTATCTATTTCTAATCTGATTTTATAATAAGATTTAGAAGTTTTAGGTACTAAATCAATTATGTTAATAACTTTATTACTTTTAGGCATTTCACGAATAAATTTAGGATAATGATCTTTTTTGTAATCAGCTAAAAGAATATAGTTAGGCAAAAGCTCTTCATTAACATCCACATTATTTATTTGTACTTCATTATCATCTACAAAAAATGTCCATTTAGTAGAGCCATCACAAAAAATTATTTGATCATCTAAAACCAATTTATATTTATTACCCTTTAACATTATAGAACCTTTATTTTGTTGTCTAGTATTTTTTTCTTCATTTTTTATAGTATAGGTAAAATCTATTTGAATGGATTTATAATTTTTAATTTTATTATATGACTCATCCAAAATCTGTTGAGCCCTAGGATCTATAACTTGAGAAACTAATGCGAATGGCAGAAATAAAATAATAAAAAAGGTTTTAATATTTTTCATAATATTTATTTTTTTTTAATTCATGTTATTCAAAATCTGTTCCAATTGTGTTATATCAGCAATCAAAACTTCACGTGGTTTACTACCTGCAGGTGGTCCTACGATGCCTAGAGCCTCTAATTGATCCATTATTCTACCTGCTCTATTATATCCTATTTGGAGTTTACGTTGTAGGAGGCTAGTAGAACCAGATTGCGAAGTAATAATAATAGCTGCAGCATCTAATAACAATGGATCCAAACTTTGTACATCTATAATTTTATATTCAGTCCCTTCTATAATAGGTTCAGGCAAAAGATATGCTTCAGGGAAACTTGGTTGCTGAGAAATATATTCCATTAGAGCATCTATTTCAGGCGTATCTATAAAAGCACATTGTATACGTATCACTTCAGTACCGACAGCTATTAACATGTCTCCCCTACCTATTAATTGCTCTGCGCCATTCATATCTAGAATCGTTCGTGAGTCTACTTTGCTAGAAACTCTGAATGCAATTCGTACTGGAAAATTTGCCTTAATTTTACCCGTTATTACATCTACTGATGGTCTTTGAGTAGCTATTATCAAATGTATACCAACAGCTCTAGCTAATTGAGCTATACGAGCTATAGGTAGCTCTACTTCTTTGCCTGCGGTCATTATCAAATCTGCGAACTCATCTATTACAAGAACAATATATGGCATAAATTCGTGTCCTAATTCAGGATCTAATTTACCAGATAAATATTTTTTATTGTATTCAATAATATTTTTTACCCCAGCCATTTTTAAAAGTTCATACCTGACATCCATCAAAATAGTTAATGAAATCAACGTTTCTACCACTTTGCTTACATCTGTTATGATGGCCTCTTCTTCTTTTGGTATTTTTGCAAGATAATGATGTTCGAGTAAACTATAAGGTGCTAATTCTACTTTTTTGGGATCAATAAAAATAAATTTAACTTCGTGAGGTAATTTTTTGTATAATAAAGACGTTATAATAGTATTCAAACCAACAGATTTACCTTGTCCTGTAGCACCAGCTATTAAAAGGTGTGGCATTTTAGTTAAGTCTGTTACATAAACATCATTAGAAATCGTTTTACCAAGAACTATTGGTAATTCGCCATTGAAATTCTTAAATTTTTCACTTTCTAAAACTGTTCTAATAGATACAATCTCTTTTTTAGAATTTGGCACTTCTATACCTACAGTCCCCTTACCTGGTATAGGAGCTATTATACGTATTCCATAAGCCGCCAGTGAAAGTGCTATATCATCTTCTAAGCTTCTAATACGCGAAATTCGAATACCTGGGGCTGGTACAATCTCATATAATGTAACTGTAGGGCCCACGGTAGCAGTGATTTTACTGATTTGTATCTGATATTGAGCTAAGGTTTCTATTATTTTGTTTTTATTAGCTTCTAATTCTTCTATGGAAACCTTATTATTTTCTTTTTCATAATATTTTAATATATCTAATGGTGGTAATTGATAATCTAAATTGTATATTTCAGGTATAAATTCTTGTTGCTTTTCAGTTTCATTTGTTATGTTTTCTACAGTTATTGTATTTTTATTTTCTTCTATCGTAAATTCTATATCATCTTTTATAGTTTTATCTTTTTTAGATTTGATTTTATTGTCTGATACTATATTGCTATCATTTATATCCCATGCATATTGAAGTTGAGACTCTTCTATATTGACTTGAGAATCATTATTTATAATAGCTTCTTTGTCTTGTATTAATGGTTGTTTGTCGTTGCTAGATTTTTTGGATTTTATTTTTGTAATAGACAAAACATTAGCGAATAATTTTTTATATGAAATACTAAAAAGCCAGAAAAAATATGCTACATTAATACTAATAGCAATGATAGCATAAAAAAAAGTACCTATGTATGGTGTCAATAAATTTTTAACTTTAGTGCCCCATAAACCACCAGCTATATCACCAAATAAAGACAAAAATAGTGGTAATAATATGAGAGGTATTAGTGTATGGGTTTGATATTTAAGGAAAATAGAAAAATTATTTTTAGCAAGTGAATAAAATAGCAAAAAAAGCCATATTGGAATTAAAAAAGCAGCTATCCCAAAACCTTGTTTTACTAATTCATATCCGATCCAAGCTCCAAAATTTCCTAATGGATTCGATGAGTGAAAGTTGATATCAGAAATAGATGAGAATCCATTAATTAAAAAAGGTTCATCAGCTACTCCATAAAAAAAATAAAATATTATGGATAAAAATATATAAATAGCAGATAATAATATTAATGATAAACAAATCCAATATATGATAGATCTAAAATTTGTTTTAAAAATATTATTATCTGTAGTATCGCTACTTTTGGTACTTTTTTTAGTACTTTGCTTAGCTTTTACAGTGTTTTTAGCTTTTTTTTTATCGTTTATTATTTTATTTTCTTTCTTTTGAGTCATAAAATCATTTAGATATAATCAAATTGTTACAAAATTAAAAATAAATTACAAATTAACAAATCACCTATAAGTTGCAATTTACAATTGAATATTTCAAATTATAAATTACAAACAACTATGAATAAATTTTTAAAGTTTTAGAAATTAAAAATATAAAACCATGCACCTTCACAGAATGAAATATCAAATTATCTGCTTACACATCACCACAGTTTTTATATCTTTTGGACTCCTTAAACTGATTTTTTAGAGGATAATAATAATTCCCTCTTAACAAGTAAGCAAATATATTTACTGTCCGAGTAACTCTTTAGCTTCTTCTTCTGTTAATTCATCAAAGTCACTAGGAATCAGAAAATCAGTATCTTTAAGTTTCACTTTACTAGTTTTGACTTCTGTGACTCTAAAAACAATAATAGCATCATCTTCTGAGGAATAATATTCCATGGGGAAGCCTTTTAATCCAGCAAAATCTCCAGATGCATTTATTTGGCCATCATTTATTTCGGGGGAATACCAAACAACTGTAAGGTCAGGATCGCCAAACTCATCTTTTACAATATATTCCGCTTTATATGCTTTGTATCCGGCTATTTCTTTTGTAGAATCAATATACCTGATCTCTGGTTGACTTTCTTCGAATTTATCTAAAATGTTTTCTTTTGATATTTTTACATATTTCTTTAATCCAGCTAATGGTATATCTATAAGTATTATATTGGTGGTATCATCTCCATTTTGAATAGTAGTTATATAGCCCATACCAGAAAGATCCATAACAGTTTTCATTTTGTTACCATAAACATAAACTTTTAATTCTTTAGGTTGTTGAGCTACCACTGCTGGATCCCAATTACCCTGGTACTCGATTTTATATGTAATCTCAGCTGCAAAAGGTTTGTTTGAAGATTTACTTTTTTGCCCAAAAGCTGTTAAAGATGTGATAATTAATACACTAAAAAATGCAAATTGTAACTTTTTCATAATTTATTAAATTTCTGCAAATTTATTAATATTTTTTATAATAATAAACAAACTAAAAAAATAATTAAAATTCTTTTAAAAAATATGCACAGATGAAAAAAAATGTTTAATTTTGCAAACAATTTTTTTAAAAATATTAGATATGGGCAGAGATGATCTTATTAGATACGTAGAAGAGCAGTTAAATACTAAGCCTGATTTTCCTGAATTCAGAGCTGGTGATACTATAACTGTACATTATAAAATCAAAGAAGGAAATAAAGAGAGAATACAACAATTTCAAGGTGTAGTTATTCAAATAAAGGGCAAAGGCCTCAATAAGACTTTTACTGTACGTAAAATTTCTAATAATGTAGGTGTAGAGAGAATATTCCCATTCACTGATCCTTTTATTGCAAAAATCGAGGTAAATAAAAGAGGTCGCGTACGTAGGGCACGTATTTATTATTTCCGTAAATTAAGAGGTAAAAAAGCTAAAATTAAAGAAAGACGAATCGTCTCATAAAAATATTTATTTAATATTTTAGTCTTTAAATCATTTATTTGTTTACTTAATCTTTTTTTGTAAAAATAGCATTGAGTAAGTGTTTATCAATTTTATAGTATTTTTAAAAAATCAAATACGTGTTTATTATTTTTTTAATAATTTTGTATAAATCACTCTAATGACGTGGAAAAATTTTTTTAGAAAAATAGATAAATATAAATACCTAATAGCATTATTAATCTTTTTAATTTTAATAATATTTTTGGATAATAATAATTTGATAAAATTAAGGAAATATAAAAAAGAACTTAATCAAGCAAAAGAACAAAATGAATATTATAAGCAAAAAATCGTAGAAGATTCATTAGAGATGCAAAGATTAAAAAAAGATAAAGAACAGTTAGAAATATATGCAAGAAAAACATATTTTTTTAAAAAAGATAATGAAACTATTTTCTTAATAGTAAAAGATAGCACAAAAACTGAATAAAAAAATAATTAAATTCATAAAGAAAAAGAACAAGCTTTTAAATAATTTTCTACAATTTGAGCATAAAATTTAAATATACAAAGAATCATAGCATCTACATTGTCTAACTCATTTTTTGTAAATATTTTTAATTTATTTATTTGATTGTTTATATAATTTTCAAATTCATTTTCTTTTCCATAATATTTTTCGATATTTTCACTAGAATTATTCACTTTATCATAGCAGTACCAATGAAATGGATAAATAATATAATTTTTATGTATTTCTTTATCTATTTGTGATGTTACCAGCTTGATCAAATCTTTTAAATTTTGATTATTCTTTTTAAAACTCAGTGGTTTTGAAATCGAAAAATGTACATTCCCTTTATATTCTATCAAGCCTTCTTTCATTTCATTTAATCTGAATTCATCAGATTTGTCAAAAGTTTTGCCATGAGAATGTAGATAATTATCTATGATTTTATAGATTACACAAGGATCATATTCATAAGATAAAGACACAGGAATGATTTTATATTTATTTAGAAGCTCTATTTCTTTACCTTTATCAGCTGCTAACAAAATCATTCTAATCAATGATGATTGTGTTATGTCATTGCCATCCTTGCTTCTACCCTCTTGCTGTGCTATCCATATAGATTGATTTCTATTTAATAAACAGTCATTGATATATTGTGATAGCTTATGTGAAGCATAATAAAATTTTTTACCTTCAAGATTACGCTGTACAATAAAAGTTTTATTTAATCTAGCTAAATATTCTATCCATGGCATTACTAGGAGATTATTTCCAATAGCAGATTCTATAGTTTCAAATCCATTAATAAAAAAAATGTAATTTAAAATAAATGAATCTAATAGTATATCTCTATGATTAGAAATAAATAAATAGCTTTCATTTTTATCTAGATATTCTAATCCTGAATAAGTTAATTCAGATACAGATTTTTGTAATAAATTTTCTAATAAAGGTTTCAATAAAGTGGTTTGTAATTCTTTTATTGTATTTATTTTAGAGATACTTTCTAACCACCAAGATAAATTTTCTTTGCCAAACTGATAAGCTAAAATTTCTAAAAACAAAGGATCTTTTACAACTATTTTTAGATAATGGTTTACTTCATTATCTCTAAAAGAGCGAATATCATCAAAATTATTTAGTTTCATAATTGCAAAATTAATAAAAGAAAACAAATAATATTGTTTTTATTTATTTTTTATTAAATTTGAAAAAAAATTATGAAAAAGGAATTATTTTTTTTAATCAATTTTTTTATAGTAATATCATTATTCGCATATCCTGGCGAAATAATTAAAAAATTAAAAGCACCTAATAGGCATTGTACAGGACTTACATACGATGGCAAATATTTATGGGTAGCCGATAGAGGCACAGATTCATTGTATAAAATAGATACTAAAGATGGACATATAATAAAATCTATTTCTGCACCTGGATATTGGACTACTGGCTTAGCTTGGGATGGCCAACATTTATGGGTAATAGATGAGAGAGGTGGCATACCACAAGGCGATGAATTTTTTACTGGGTACCTTTACATGATCGATACGATGAATGGTAACGTATTACATCATACATCATTACCTTTTTCTAATCCACAAGATCTCACCTATGATGGAAAATACATGTGGGTAATAAGTGCAACAGATAATAAACTTATTAAGTTTAATCCCTATGATGGCACTTCGATTATAGAATTTACAGCTCCATCAAGAGGTTGTACTGGTTTGAGCTATGATGGGAGTTATTTATGGATCGCTAACCATATTAGAAATGAGATATATAAAGTTTCTCCGATTGATGGTAGTGTAATAATACTTACATATTCTCCTAATGAATACCCGAGAGGCATGGCCTTCGATGGCAACTACTTATGGCTCGTAGATAGCCAAACTGATAGTCTATACCAAATGAAAATACGTGATGATGATAAATTAATAAAGACTAAATCTAGAACTGCTAAGCTTGTTTTCACACAAAGTGCTATGAATTTCGGTCCTGGCAAGGTGAATACCTTAGATTTTTATTTTGCTATCCCTCAGTCAATGGATAATCAAGAGATTTTAGGAGAAGTGCAATTTTCTACAAAACCAACAAAAATTTTGACTGATAAATGGGGGCAAAAAATTGCACATTTTCATTATGATAATGTAAGTGCAGGAACCAAGGTGCAAATAGAAATGTATGTAGATGCTATTATGTATGACACACGTTATTTTATTTATCCAGAAAAAGTAGGCACATTAAATGATATACCAGAAAAATTAAAGAAAATTTATCTAGTAGACGATGAGAAATATGATATTACTCATCCAACTATTCAAAAAGCAGTGCAAGAAGCCATTGGAAATGAATTAAATGTTTATAAAATTGTAAAAAACATTTATCATTATCTACATGATAAATTGTATTATGAGCGTGCAGGCGGATGGAATACAGCTCCTACAGTACTAGAAAGAGGTAATGGTTCGTGCTCTGAATATACATTCGTTTTTATAGCTATGTGTAGAGCTGCTGGAGTACCAGCTAGATATGTAGGCTCTGTCGTAGAACGTGGTGAAGCCGCTTCTATGGATGAAGTTTTTCATCGCTGGGTAGAAGTATATTTGCCAAACTATGGATGGATACCCGTAGATCCATCAGGTGGCGATGAACCTTTGCAAGCTGATAAAGCTAGATATTTCGGTTTTACTGGTAGAAGGTTTCTGATCACTACCACTGGTGGCGGTAATTCAGAGTATTTAGATTGGAGCTATAATGGTAATGTTCGCTTTACGACTGAACCAAAAACTTTTGTAGTAACAGAGTCGTATGGCGACTGGGAGCCTATTTATTAATATAATACACATTGAAAACCAGTATTAACTAGAAATTAAAAAAAATTATGAAAAAATTATTTTCGCTTGTTTTATTAATATTAATATCAAGTTTTATCAACTCTCAAGAGTACAAAAAAGTAGAAGCCGAAAAAATAATGCAAGGCACAGAACATATCTATTACAATAGCAATAAAACTTTTCCCACTTACATCAAATTTAGTTCAGATATTTCAAAATCAATTGATCAAATTTTATCTGAATGGCAAAAAAATTATAATCTTTCGTACAAATTGTTAAACGTAGAAAAAGATTTATTAGGTTTCGAGCATTATAAATATCAACAGTATTATGATACTATACCTGTAGAATGGGCTATTTTTAAAATTCATGTAAAAAATGAAAAAGTAGAATCATACAGTGGTACTATATGGCTAAATTTGCAAGCCAAAACAAATCCAGTAATTAGTAAAAACAAAGCTATAGAGATAGCTATCATTGAGCATAACGCAGATGTTTACATGTGGCAAGACAAAGACGAAGAGAAATATTTAAAAATGATGACCAAAGATGAGAATGCTACTTATTACCCGAAACCTCAACTAGTTATATATAAAACTGCAGATAAAGAGGTTTTAGCTTATAAATTAACTATTTATTCTAAATACCCACATTCTAAAAAAGATTATTACATAGATGCCGAAAAAGGTAATATAATTGATGTAATAGACAAAATACATCATACCGATACGCAAGGTACAGCAGTTACTAAATATAGTGGAATACAACCAATAATCACAGATTATTATAATGGTTATTATAGATTGCGTGAATCGGGAAGAGGTAATGGTATTTTTACTTTTAATATGCAAATGGGTAGCAATTATTATAATGCTGTGGATTTCACCGATGATGACAATTATTGGAATAATGTAAATCCTCAAAAAGATGAGGTGGCTACAGATGCTCATTGGGCTACAGAAAAATATTATGATTATTTTTTAAATACTTTTAATCGCAATAGTATTGATAATAATGGTTTTGCCTTATATAATTATATACACGCTAACCTAATAGAAATGGGCTTATCAAGTAATGTAAATGCTTTTTGGAATGGTTATTATATGACTTATGGAGATGGTGATGCTATGCATTCACCACTTACTACTGTAGATATTATTGCACATGAAATCACACATGGATTGACTGAATTCACAGCCGGACTAGTGTATGCTGGTGAATCTGGAGCATTAAATGAAGCTTTCAGTGATATCTTTGGCACAGTTGTAGAATTTTATGCTAAACCCAATACAGCTAACTGGACGATAGGTGAGGATATAGGTTCTGCATTTAGGTCATTGGCTAACCCAAATTATTATGAAAATCCTGATACTTATTTCGGTGATTATTGGGATCTAAATAATGAAGTACACAATAATGGAACTGTAATGAGTCATTGGTTTTATATAGTAGTGAATGGTAAAACAGGTGCCAATGATCTAGGGAATAATTATTCAGTAACTGGTATTGGAATGGAAAAAGCTGCAAAGATAGCTTATTATACCTTGGTAAATTATTTACCGCCAAATGCTACATACTATGATGCACGCTTCTTTACAATAGTAGTAGCTACAAATTTATATGGTGCTTGTTCAGCTGAAGTACAAGCTATTACTGATGCTATGTATGCCATAGGTGTAGGTGAACCTTATCAACCTCAAGTGATTGCTAATTTCACTGCTAATATTACTGAAAACTGTGAACCACCATTAACTGTCCAGTTTATTAATCAATCAAATAATGGAATGTCTTATTATTGGGACTTTGGTGATGGATACACAAGTACTAATATAAGCCCCACTCATACATTTAATAATTATGGCAATTATACGGTTAAATTGATAGCTGATGGTGATCTTTGTGGTACTGACACTTTAATAATGGCTAATTATATTTCTATCGCTCCTGATAAGATGTGCCATGTTGTTATGCCTTTAAATGGTTATGGTGGTATTATAACTCATTGTCATGGTATAATATATGATGGCGGCGGTCCTAATGGAAATTATGACGATATGTCAGACGCTAGAATAACTATTAGCCCACCTAATGCTACTTCTATTACTCTTTTTTTTAATTCTTTTGATATAGAACCAGGTAGTAGTAGCTATTGCAATTATGATTATTTAGAAATATTTGATGGGCCAAACACTAATAGCCCATCTATGGGTAGGTATTGCAATACAACAGGAGCTCCTGATACTATAATATCATCAGGCGGACAATTGACTTTATTGCTTCATTCCGATCAAGCTCTTAATTTATCTGGATTTGAGGCGGTATGGGTTTGTAATGCTCCTGATTTAGCACCCCTTGCTGATTTTTCTATTGATTCTATCAATAAATGTAATGGTTTTGTTAAATTTATTGATAGATCTTTTCATAATCCTACTTCTTGGCTATGGGATTTCGGAGATGGCACTACATCAAATCTAAAATCACCAATACACATATATAATGATAATGGAGACTATAATGTTTCCTTAACAGCAACTAATAACTACGGCACCGATATGATTACTAAACAAAATATTGTTAATATTAATAGACCTGCGCCCCCAATAGTTATCAATGATACTATTTGTGAAAATGAATCAGCTACACTTATTGCCATTGGTAATGGAGTTATTTTGTGGTATTCATCCTATTCAGATTTATATAATTTCTATAATGGTAGTACTTATATTACCCCTCCTTTATCTCAAACTACTACTTATTGGGTACAAGATTTTTTCGTTCCAACTACTCATTATGTAGGTGATACTCGCAGTTCAAGTAATGGTGGCTTTTTTACAAATACTAATCGACATTATCTGACTTTTGATTGCTTCACAGAATGTACATTGGTTTCTGTAGAAGTAAATGCTTCGTCTGCAGGTAATAGACTTATTGAATTAACTGATTATCAAGGCAATACCATTACTTCTAAAAATGTATACATACCAAAGAATATATCTCGTGTGCATCTTGACTTTGCATTACCTGTAGCCAATAATTTGAAATTGTGGGGACCAGGAACACCAAATTTATGGAGAAATAATAATGGTAGCAATTATCCATACCAATTAAATAATATTTTATCTATTAAAAATAATTCGGCTTTTGACCCATCTTATTATTATTATTATTATAATTGGGAAATCAAACTTCCTGATTGTGCTAGTACTAAAGTACCTATTGTGGCATTTTTAGATGATTGTGATAATATAGAAAATTTATTATCCACTACTATTGAAATCTATCCAAATCCTACTAGTGACAAAGTATATATCTCCCTACCAGATAATGAAACATTAAAAAGTATTGCAATTATAGATATCACTGGTCGAGTGACATCTACAAATATTTTTGTAAATACAAATAATAATTTTTATGTAGATTTGTCTCACCTAACAGATGGTATATACTTGCTTCAGATAACAATAGAAGACAAAGCATATTTACAAAAAGTCATAGTTCAACATTAAATGTTTTTGATAAGTGTTGTTTAGAATGTGTGTTATAAATAAATATAACTGGTATGATTAATTTACCATTTTTTTAAAAAAAAATTGGCTCTATTTAAAGAAAATGTTGTTTTCAGATAGCCATATCGAAATTATGAATAGTAATCTTTGCTTTCTTTGTGTAATATCTTTGTGTTCTTTGTGGTTTCTAATATTATTTAACCACAAAGTTCGCAAAGAAGGCACTAAGTTCACAAAGAAAAGTTTAATAAATTGCTCATATAAAATGATAATTGGTATAACAACATTATTTCTGAATAGAGCCAAAAAAATTAAAATTAAACAAATAATAATATTATGAAAGACAAAGTTGGCTTAATAGGATATGGTAGTATGGCTACAGCTTTGGCCAAAGTATTAACTAATAATATAGTTAAGCTAAATTGGATCATTACTAATCCAGAAGTTTTACATTGTATAAAAACACATCGTCATAATTCAAAATATTTAGCTTATGTGAATTTTGACTTAAATAAATTAGAGCTACACTCTTCATTAGAAAGTGGACTTAATAATAGTGATATCGTATTTATCTCAATACCAGCAGCTTTTTTAGATAATGTATTGTCTAAAGTAGATAAATCTTTTTTTAAGAATAAAAAAATAGTAGTAGCTATAAAAGGTTTGATACCAAATAAAAAAATGCCGCTACATCAATATTTTGAAAAGGTTATAGATATACCATTAACAGACTATCTAGCAATTCTTGGACCTTCTCATGCTGAAGAAATAGTCATGGAACATTTCACACATTTAAGCTTAGTTTCTAAAAATCCTTTAATGTTTGAGATGGTAGCTCCATTACTAGATTCATATTTTCTCCATCTAGAATATGACGAAAATTTAGAATTAGCAGAATATGCAGCTGTGGTGAAAAATATTTATGCAATACTTGCAGGTATGTGCATAGGTTATGGATTAGGAGATAATTTTTTAAGTATCTTAATTACGAAATTAGTTAAAGAAATGAAAGATTTTTTGAAATATCTAAAAAATGATATTGAAGTGGATATACTACAACCTTTATATTTAGGAGATTTTTTAGTAACTGCTTATAGTCAATTTTCTCGTAATAGATCATTTGGTATTTTACTGGGCAAAGGATATTCTTTAGAATATTCAAAAATAGAAATGAAACAAACCGTTGAAGGCTATTATGGTACTTTGACCCTAGCTGAAATTTTAGGTGAAAATATAAAAAAATTCCCATTCATTTATAGCGTCTATCGAGTTTTGAGTGAAAAAAGCCCTGCAAGAAAAGAAATAGATAACATTATAAATATGATGTGGGAAAATAAATATTAGAAAATGCTTTGAAAAAGTAATGTGTTTCTTCCTGTTGACTAATAAGTAATTTATTTTCTTAAAAAATTATTAACTAAATATTTAAACTTTTTAAAAAAAATCCTTAGTGTAAGTTGCAATTTTTATGTATATTTGTAAAAAAATATATGGAAGACTTAATTTCTGATCTTAAGAAAAATTTTGATGAAAACTTAAATAATACGCTCACATATCTCAATAGAGAGTTAGTAAAAATACGAACAGGAAAAGCTCATCCATCTTTATTTGATGATATAAAGATAGATTACTATGGTACGATGACACCGCTCAATCAAGTAGCAAGTATTAATATACCTGATGCTAGAACAATAGTAATACAACCTTGGGATAAATCAATACTTATGGTGATAGAAAAAGCTATTTTAAATGCAAATTTAGGATTCACACCCATAAATAACGGTGAAATAATAAGAATTAACGTACCACAACTAACTGAAGAAAGGCGAAAAGAATATGTGAAGCTAGCTAAATCTGAAGGAGAAAAAGCTAAAATTTCTATCCGTAATATACGTAGAGATTATTTTGAGAAATTAAAAAAATTAGAAAAAGAAGGCATATCTGAGGATGAAATAAAAAAAGCAGAAAAGGAATTTCAAGATATCGTAGATAATGCTATAAAACAGGTAGATGCTATGATAGAAGCCAAAGAAAAAGAAATATTACAAGTAAACTAAAAATATTAGAAAAACAAAATTAATATTCATAAATATAAACATCTAAATTATGTAAATGCAGTTTGACATGTAAAAAAAAATTGCATATTACATAGTATAAATTAATATTTTATTATTCTATCAATAAAAATATAATATATCCTTATTAAAAATTGATATCACAATATAATAATGATGGGTTTTAAAAATTTATTTTTTTACTTTTGATTTAAAAAAATCATAGAACCCACCTTTATTTATTTTTGAGTAATTATACTGTAAACACACAAAAATTAATTTTTAAAAGGCCTTTTTAGAATGAAAATCTAACTCCTATATTAAGTCCTATGCTGCTATAAGGAAAATATTCTTTTGGCTCTTTACTAGGTTCTGCTGTTGATGGAGGATTATCATAATCAAAAGTAATTTCATCTAGAAATTCGATTTCTTTGTCATAAGTTGTTAAATTTGGTAATCGATCTACTCCATTAATGGTATTCTCTGTCATAACACCTTTTTTAGGAGCATAACTCATACTTACTAAATCTAATTCTCCATAAACAGATATTAAATCTGATATGTGATACATAAGGCCAAGTGCTGATGAAAGGCCAAAAGCAATTCCACCATTAAATTTCCACTTTTCTATTGCTTTATCTTCTAATAGATTATTTTCATATTCTTCATATAGATCAGTATAAGTAATAGAGCCGAAGCCTAATATCACACCAAATCTAGCATAAGGGTCTAGCTTGTCAAAACCACTAGCTATTATTAATGAAGGATTGATTCTAACCATCTGACTTTTTAAAGTGATTTTTTCATAATCATAATAATTAGTACCCCACAAAGTATATGTATCCTTATGTTCTATAGTTGTTTCATCACCTAATAAATATGAACATTGCAAATCTATACCGATATTACCATTAAACATGTAGCCAATGTTTAGTCCAAAATTGGCCCCCTTGCCCAATGAGGTTTTCACATTTTCTATTTTTACGATATTATTTGTACTCTCATAATTAATTAATAATGATTGATTAGCTATTCCTAGATTGTAGCCACCACCCACATTAATATAAAATTGAGAATAAGCAGCTATACTGAATAAACTAATGAACATACCTAGAGCTACTTTTTTTGCACCTACATTTAATTTTTTCATATTTTTATGTTTTTAATTGGTTTGTGTTGCAAAATTAACAAATTCATTTAATAAATTATCCTTTAATTTTTTTTTAACTTTTACATTATAATAAGTGAGTGATAGTACTAGCATACATAAATTATTGTTGAAGCTTCGATTACAATCGTCGCTTCTATTTCTCGCATACTACATTATTACCCCACACTTTTTCTATCTCCATTTTATCATCATCAGATAAATTGTACAGTTCGTATATTTTTTGATCAATTTCATTTTCTCGGCTTTTGATTAGGTTTTGATAAAAGTTTATCTGGTTAGGTAGCTGACAATTTTCGAGAGTTTGACTTATTTGTATAATGTCATCTACTAGTTTTGCAATATATTTTATTATATTTTCGACTTCTGGTTTGATTAATGGTATTTGCAAAAGTGGTTCTTTATCAATTTGTAGTTGATCTCCTTGCTTTTTCCCCTTAAAGAAGAGCCAGAAATAAATAACCTTTGAATTTAACAAGCCGGTTAGATATTTCATGTCTATATCCTCTGGTTTAATTACAAAAAAAGTTTGCGATACGTAACACGAGAAATCTGTGTATGTGAAATTAGGAGCCCTGGTTTTACGCAATGATATTATTTTTTCACCTTCAAAAAATCGCTGATCTCTTGCTCTATGCAGACCATAAGGTTTGAAATCTGATGTAATAATCGGTTTATATTTATCCAAATGCCTCTTTATATTTGGATATTTATTTATATTTTTTCGCACATTTATATCAGAATATATTATCCAATATTTGTTTTTATTTGATCCGTAATACCTTTTTAGTTCTTTGGTAGTGTAATATGGTTTTATGATTTCTAACTCATCATTTGTCAAATTTAATGAATTCTTTTCAGCTTCTGATAAAATAAATATTCCGTCACCTTTTTTTATTTCCTTATCTTTTAATAATTTTAAATGACTATCTATAACAAAATCTTGTGGCATTACTATTCCTTGAGTAACAACATTATTTTTCAGTTTATAATTAGATTTTATTTTTATTTTATCTAAAATTGCTTGGATTTTATCAGAAACAAATGTAAATGTATTATTTTTTAATTCATTGGGATTTATAATAGCATAGAACCATTCATAATCTTCAGTATTTATGTATTTTTCTTTACTAATGTCTTTGTTTAGCCTATCTACTAAATCAGTTAAAAGTATATTTTTGTTTAATATTTTAGTATATTTCACTTTATATTTTTTATTAGGTTTTTCTTTTTTTACAACATAAATCATTGTTTGAATAGATGCATTTTGAAAAACTTTGAAGTCTGCAAAATCAATGAATTTTATTATTACAGTTTCATCTAAGATTTTATTTCTCAGTATTGATGCTCCTTGCGATGTTATCCAGTTGTTAGTAGCGATGAAGCTATGATATCCACCAGCTTTTAGTAGATCTATAGATTTACAAGCAAATGCATACCAGAGATCCATTTTACCTTGATAATATTCTTTTGCCTTGCATAACTTCATATATTCAAAAGGTTCTCTATCAGTATATTCTTTTACATAAGGAGGATTGCCTATTATTACATCAAATCCACCATTCTTAATGATTTCTGGAAAGGCATCTTCCCAATTCATAGGATTTAAATGCTTCAAATTGTCAGGATCAAAAATTGAAAGAGTCTGACTGCTTAAAACTGATGTATCTATCAATGAATTACCACATTTAATATTATTTGATAAATCTGGCAGAATATGATTTTTTAAATTTTTTATCAGCTCTTGTGTTTCGCCTTCTAATAATTTTAATATTAAAGACAATTTGGTTACTTCTACCGCACCGGAATCTATATCTACGCCATAAATATTGTTTAATAAAATTTTCTTTTTTTCATCAAAAGTTAGACTATAATCATTATGTCCTTTTTCATATATCTTATTTGCTTTTATGGCAAAATCTTTATTTTTTAGGTAATAATTTAAATGATAATTTAAAAGAAATTCATATGCTCCTAATAAAAAACTACCAGAACCACATGCAGGATCTAACATTTTTAAATTATTTACATCTTCTGGAGTTTTATCTTTTATTAATTCACCTACAGTATTACTAACGATATAATCAACAATATAGCTTGGAGTATAATAAACGCCACCAGCTTTTTTCACATCAGGTTTATATTCTATTTTTACCTGTCTAGAAGGCGTTAATCTTATAGTTTTACCAAGGAATTGTTCATAAATATTACCTAAAATCTCTACATCTAACACTGAAAATTCATAGGGTGAATCTGGATAGTAAATAGATTTTATTATATACTTTAAAATATCATCGTCTATTAATATATTTTGTGTGATTTTATCTTCTTTATTAAAATCAAACAACCCACTATCATACTTATTCTCTGAATCATAAAATAATTTTAATAATTCGGAATAAATATATGGTTTATTTAATAAATCTTGTAATTGACCATATTTTTCTATACCTCTATCTTCTGCTATCCTTAAAAAAATTATTCTATCAATGATTTTTTGTACAGCAAAGTTGATCTCATCTATATCTAAATTATAATTTTTTTTAGCTATATTTTTAGCTATTTTTTCTCTCCAGTCATCTATTAATTTTAGGAATTCTTTATCAACCTCAGAAGTGCCTTTTTTATTTTTATTTGACTCAATATATCTATCAAAACTACCTTTTAGAATGCCTTCTTTGGAAAAAGTATTATAAATAAAGTCAAAATTCTTAAGGTATTCCCTATATGTACAATAAAATATTCTAGCATTGTCTGCTTTATCATTTACATTTGGTTTTATTCTAGTATCATAAATAGCAAATTCTTCAAAATCAGTTAAAATAGATAAAGGCAAATTAGCTGTGTATGCATAACGTCTTAATTGATATGCAGGATTATAATCTGATTTGATATCTACTTGTGGTTTTTTAGCTTCTACAAAAAATTTTCTATTCCCACCAATGCGAAAGCAATAATCTGGTGCTTTTGTTTTTCCTTGTATTTTTATTTTATCTTCCCTTACTACCTCTCTGTATTGCTCTGCATAACCAGCTTTATTAGACACGTCCCACCCCAAAGCCTCAAAAAATGGATCTATGAAATCTACCCTTGTATTCGCCTCATCATAGTTTTTGTTTTTATATTGTTGTATATTAAAATCAAATTTATCAACTAATTCTTTTATTTTTTCTTTAGCTTCATTTATTGTTATGCTCATAATTTTATACTTTAGAAAGTAAAATTAATTAAAAATTAAATTATTCTAACATCATATTTTTATTATTTACAATCTCTTGTGATATTTCAGGATTATAAAAATTTACATATTTATTCACAATGGATAAATATATATTCTCCATAAATTAAAGCAAACTAGATGATTTTTTTTAAAAAAAATTTATTCATTTCTACAATTACTTGATTTTTTTTTATTACTCGGATAATAATGATAATAAAATCTTATAAGATTTGAAATATGTGATATTTAAATTGTTTATAATATTATTTTTTAAGAAATGCAAAGTAAATTAATGAAATTCATTGGGATTTGAGAAGGGGGTTGGGGTAATTTTAATTGTTAAATATGATATTGGATTAATATAGAAATAATTGCTAATTTTACCAAAATTTATAATTATGAAAACCATATTAAAAGATCAAGAATTAGAAGACTACTTGGCAATGGGCAAGCAGGAAAACTTGGAATTTTTAGATAAATTGTATCATCTAATGAACCAACTCAACGCTGATGTAGTAGACTATCAAGGTCTAAAAGCACAAACCATACCACCTCTCTGCCCTAATTGTCAGAGTAAAAACATTATAAAAAATGGCACACAACAAGGACAGCAATTATACATCTGCAAAAACTGTGGTAGAAACTTCAGAATTACCACCGGCACTTTCGTCTATAGGTTAAAAAAGAAGGAAAAGATGCTCGATTACATTCGTTGTATGCTCGAGGGCAAAACTCTTAGAGCTTGTGCCGCTGAAGTTGGCATCAGCTTACCGACAAGCTTCGCTTGGAGACACAGGATAATCTCCGCACTGAGAACCTTCGAAAATAATATTGATTTTTATGGAATAATAGAATTCGAGCAGTTACTGATGAAATATTCAGAAAAAGGTAGGAAGTACAAAAATAGAGAAGAATACGAGGAAGCTAAGAAAAAGAAGCAGAGAAAGGTAGCTGTGATGGCTACGAAAGATAGGAGTGGTAATATGCTATTCAACTTAACTGGCTTCGACAAAGTAAAACGAGCACAAATAGAGCAAATATTGAATACTAAAATATCCAGCAATAGCGTAATATGTAGCAATCATAATGAAGAATTGAAAAAAACGAAAGTACAAGAACAGAGAAAACTAGAGATAGTAATAGGTAGATCAAAGAAACGAGGCGTATACAGCGTATCTACGATAAACAAACATACCAAGACATTTGTAGGCTTGATAAATAAGAAATTCAGAGGGGTAGCGACTAAGTATTTGCAGAGCTACATTATGTGGTATGTGGTAACGCACAAGTATTTGCGAAAAAGATTAATCGAGGACATTGGCAGGATGCTCAACCTCGCATCATCAGACAGGCGGGCGTGGTTTTTATACAGGGACTTGAGAGCTAAGCCAATATTAAATTTAACATAAAAAAATTTTCTCCCATTTCTTCCGTTTCAAAAAATTAGACTTTTTATCCATTAATTTTCTTTTCCCTCTCACATCTGCTCCTGATCTTAGTTTCTTACATACCACCACTTCTTTTTTTAATTATATTAAGTTTTCCTAGCAAGTATAGTTAAAATATTACCAAATATGAATTTCTGCATAAATGTATTTTTTTTGGTGTCTAGGCATTTTCTTTTTATACCTTCAAAGATTTTATTTATTCAGTAGTAGATGATTGCATTTTAATTATTTGCAAAAGTCTTTGAATGTTTTGATCATTCATATAACCAAATTCTATTAGTAGATTTTCTCTTTTGAGAATTTCTTCATTAGTAAATGGTTTGTTAAAAAGATCTAAAACTTTAGTTTTTATTTCTTTCTCATCATTTGCTATTTCACAAATAGGTCCTAGTTCATTATTCTGTACCATCAAATTATTAGCTATTATATATCTACCTAAAAAAATTGCATGAATCAATTTTAATTTAAGTCCAGTTGGCTGTGTAGTATATAATACATTTAGTTGAGCATTTTGAATAAGTTTTTTTATTTTTTCATCTGATAAATTTGTTAATAGAGTAATATTAGGATTTTTTTCTAATTTTTTTTTAAATTTTATCTCATCAGAGCATTTGCCTGCTATTATTAAAGGAATATTTAAATCATTAAACACTTTATCAGATAAAAACTTCGCTGCTATTTTATTTTCGATTACATTGAGATTACCATGAAATAGTGCATAGCTTCCTCGCCCTTCTAATGACATCACTTTATTGAAGGGATGAAATGAGCTGATACATTCAGTATTCTTATTCCATTTTTTTACAATTTTTTGATCTCCTGTTGTTATAGCAGCTACAGCATTGGCCTTACTAATAATAATTTTTTCATAGTTTTTTAACTTTAAAGCTTCTGTATAAAAATAAATTTTTTTTAATTTATTAGATTCACTTTTGGCAAGTAAACGATAGTAGTCTTGTTCTATATTATGTGTCCTAATTATCTTTATCCTATCATCTAATGCGGGATGCGGTAGATAAAATGTAGTATGAATACCCTCAAATAAAATGGGAGCCTTATTATCTAATAAATTTCTTAATAATTTTTTATTATCACGTGTTTTAACAATAAAAGGTTTAATATTAAAAAAATCTTTAATGCTACGATTACGTGGATAATAATAAACTTTTTTACAATACTGTTCTAAAACTGCATTAGGTTTTCTACTGCCATATTCGAAAGCATGTAGATATATTTCTACCCCTTGATCATGCAAATATTTTATTGTATAAAATTCATCAATAGCACCACCATAATCAGGCGGATAGGGAATATCTAAAGTTATAATATTAAGTTTTTGATTCATAAATCTTATTTATATATAACATATTTATCTACAACAAAAGTATATTAAAATTTTGATTTTATGAATTGATTTATTAACGTAAATAATTTTTATTAAAATAATTTTTCATATTTTTGAAAAAAAATATGTGTAAAATTTTAAAATACATTTTCCCATTAATAATTTTTGTAAGTTTATTTTCTTGTTCCACAGATGTCGATCTCATACAAGAGTGGCAGGATATACCTGTGGTATATGCTATTTTAGATGTAAATAAACAAACGCAATATATTAGAATTAATAGAGCTTTTCTAGGAGTGGGTGATGCTTACGAATTAGCACATTCACCTGATAGTATCAATTATGATTATTTGTTAGATGTAACTATGAAAGTTTACGATAAAAACAATAATTTCATAAAAGAATATACATGTGATACTGCTCATTTATGGTATGATTCTGATATTTTTTATAAAGGATATATGCCTATTTATAGATTTAAAGTATCTACACCTTATCAAATAGATTACTATGATACTACCTGGCTAAACCCTGATTATAAATATGAACTAGTGATATATAATTCTAAATATGATAAATTTATAACTTCAACATGCGAGTTAATAGGAGATATTAATATTAATAAACCATATCCGGGACAAACATGGATCGCATTTAATACATCTAGCAAGAATAGTATAGAATGGACTAGTGCTAAAAAAGGTAGACTATATGAAGCTTTATTTCGTTTTCATTATAAAGAAGTAAACAATAATAATCCAAGTGATACAATTTACAAATTTATAGATTGGAATATTGGATCAGCTAAAAGCAATTCATTAAATGGTGGTGAAAATTTATCTATTAGCTATTATAATCAAGGATTTTTTGATAATTTGAAAAATAAAATAACTATTGATAATAATGTGGTCCGTATTATTGGCAAAGTAGAACTAATTATTATTGTAAAAGATGATATTTTAGCTACATATATATCACTGTATAATTCTAGTTCATATTCTATTTCACAATCTAGACCTGTATTTACTAACATAGAAAATGGAATTGGCATTTTAGCTTGTAAACGTACTTTTAAAAGAAATTATTCTTTGAACTCTAGTACTCAGATAATGTTGACAACAAGGGAAGATTTAGTACCACTTAATTTTGTATCACCTACATAATAAAAATGAAAATAAAGACGCCTCTTTTTTTAAAAATTTTAGGTATATTTACTTTAATTGGATCTTCATTAAGGATCATTGCTTCTATATCAGTTTTGATTTCAAAAGAATTAATAAGTTTTTGGTTACAGTTTCCTGGTTTTAGTTTTTTAGAAATTTATTCTAATATTTTTTTTAATAGTTTACTAATTATTTCCTCAGCTTTATCATTTTTAGCTGTTTTATTCATGTGGAGACAAAAAATAATTGGCTTTTATATTTATTTAATGGCCCAATGGGGATTAATTTTAATTAGAATGATTTTTTATAAACCTATATTTATCACATTTTTAGATGAATTGCCTAATATTTTACTCACTATTGTATTTTCGATTTCTTATGCTTACTACATACCATATTTTAAAAGTCTAACAATTGAAGATTAATATCTAGGAAATATCTAATTATATTAATTTGATTTAAAATTCGGTTTTTTCTTTGTATACTAATGCTTATTAAATTAATATAAAACTCTTGAGCTCCCTAGGTAGGACTTGAACCTACGACCCTCTGATTAACAGTCAGATGCTCTAACCAACTGAGCTACTAGGGAATATTTTTATTTTGCAAAATTATAAAATATTTTTTATATGAAAAAATATTTTTATAATTTTTTTATGGTTTTAAATAAAGAAAATAACATTCTTTGATTTTAGTAAATTGTGAAACAGATTTACGTAGTGGAGCTATAGATAAAAATAAATCTCCTGAAGCTTGAACTAATGATAAACTAGGTATCATAGCTCCATTTATATCATTATAACTAAGTATAACATTGCGAATAATATTACCGTCTTTATCGATAGTAGCTAAAGTAATGCATGATTCGTTACCTGATAGTGGCGCTTCTAATATATCATTACCTTCATTATTATTAATATTATCATTAAAAACAAAATAAAAAATATCATTTACTAACCCAAAAGAATATCCTAGCAAAAAAGATAAATTATCATTATTAGTTGTTTGATATTTATTTATTTTTTTACTCCATATTAGTTTCCCTTTATTGTTTATTTTAAATACATATATATCTTGTGCATTATAATTACTAATCACATTTACTCGTTGAGTACCAGTTTGTGGATCATTTAGCATATATTCATCTTGATAATTAAAACGTTTCTCTGCTATTAAATAAATATCTTCATCAATAAAAATGACAGTATCTATTGCAAAAGCCAATTCTTCAATAAATTTTTTTCTTTCATCTATCTCGGCTTTAGTTTTTTTGCCTTTATCTAAAAAATTACTAGAAAGAAAAGTTTTTGTAAGAGGAATACTAGAAAATATCTGAATACTATCAGCTAAAACATCATATTTATAAAAAAGTAAATTATCTATGACTTCATTTTCTAAATCACCTTTAAAGCTAATAATAAAGGTCCCATTTTCAGTAGGATATAAGCGCGGAGATAAGCATTTAACATCCATAATAGATGAGAGCATAATGTTATTTATTTTTTTACCTTCATCAGTTATAGATATTAGCTGATATATATTTTTGTTTAATAAATTATTTAATAAAATAAATGCATTCCCCACATTATCGATTGATATTTGCTGTATCGCTAGATCTTTATCTAAATATTTAAAATCTACGTCTTTTTCCCATAATATATTAAAATCTGTATCTAATGCTGTATATTTCAATTTTTCTCTTTCATACGGATGTCGAGGTATAGGTTGTGATATAAAAAAAATAGTTTTGAATGGATTTATATATACTTCGAAATCACCAGCTAACATCTTATCTCTGGTATCAAATTGATAAAAGGCAAGCTCAGTGTATTCTTGTACCATATTTAGATTTTTACCATCGTATACATTGTACCATAGAGCATTACCTTTTTTATTTCTATCATACAATTTGTAAAAAACATAAAGATTATCATTAATGATAAATGAATTAATGTAATCAATTTGATATGAATATCCACCTACTTTTATTTTGTGTGGTATATCGAGCGATTTATTAATCGACAATTTTTTAGTATCTATTAACTCTACTTTATAATTATCACCTACTTTAGAAAAAAATAAAATATTATTATCTGATAAACTATTAAAATGTATAATCTGCATCATATCTTTCGAAAACGGGTAAGTGCCTCCACTAGAATAAGTTTTATTTTTTTGCGAAAATATATTAATTGAAAATAATATAGTTATAAAAACAAAAATTGGAATTTTTTTATACATAATAAATTAAATTTTACTGCAAAATTAAAGAATTTTTAATAATAAAAATATTCTCTTTTTTTTACTATTTCATTGATATTGAAAATATATTTATAATTTTTTTATTATAAATTTGCATAAAATACAATATTATGAAAAATCAATTAATTTTTATCCTTATGATTTCAATTTTATTATTAGCTAGTTGCAGTAAGCAAACCTCAAAATATCCTTATTTAGATGAAAAAATAGTAACAAATACCATTGATACATTGCTAAATAAACATAGCCATGCTGATAGTATGCGCATCAGAAAGGGAGTAGAGCAAGTAGCTACACTGTGGTACCGAGAAGATGGCTCAGCATTGGATTTTAAAGATTTTTGTATCAATTATTTTATACCTCAAAGCGATGAACTAGAGCAGGCTTTTGATAGATTATGCTTTTATTTTGAATCATTGTACGGTAATAACTTGCAAATATTATTAGATTTTAGAAAAAATATTGATGAAGATACAGGTCCTTTAAATTTCCTAGATGAGATGTTTGGTAGTTATGATCCTTTTGCTCATATAACAGATGATTTTTTCAAAAATAAAATAGCTTTTGTTATCAGATTAAATTTCCCTTATTATACATTAGCAGAAAAAAATAAAGTGGGAATGAATTGGACACCACGTCAATGGGGTTATGCTAGACTGGGTGATATGTTTACATCTCGTATACCTGCTGATCTACAGCAAAAGCTTACTCAAACTTTAGCAAAAGCCGAAACTTATATTGCTACTTACAATATATTCATGGGCAACATAGTAGATGATAATGGTAAAATAATGTTTGATACCTCTGATATATTAATCTCTCACTGGGGATTACGTGATAAATTAAAAACTTTTTATGCTAAAAAAGATGGATTATTATATCAAAAAACTATTTACTCTATTATGAAACGTATAATAGATCAAACTATTCCTATAGAAGTGATCAATAACGATCAATATTTATGGAATCCGATAAATAATATATTATATTCTAATGGAAAAGAAATAGAAGGTAAACAAGAAGAAAATCGAAGATATCAAGTATGGCTAAATAATTTTCAAGCTATCAAAGAGTTAGATCCTTTTTATCCAGAATATAAAAATTACATTGAATTATCATTTGACGGCGTAATGGAGCTATCATTTGACGAAGTAGAAAATCTTTTCACTACTTATTTAGCATCTCCATTATTAAAAGATATTGGTAAATTAATAGAACAGCGCTTAGGTAGACCATTAGAAGCTTTTGATATATGGTATGATGGATTTAAACCGAGAGCTTCAATAGATGAGACCAAATTAAATGCTATCACTAAAGCCAAATTCAAATCTGCAGAAGATTTTGAAAAAGAAATGGCAAATATGCTAATATATTTAGGTTTTCAAAAAGATACAGCAGAATATATTGCTAAATACATAGAAGTAGATCCGGCTAGAGGTTCTGGGCATGCATGGGGTGCTGAATCAAAAAATATGAAAAGTCATCTAAGAACTAGAATAGCTGAAGATGGTATAAACTATTTAGGTTTTAATATTGCTTCTCATGAATTTGGTCATAATGTAGAGCAAACCATTTCATTACATTTTGTAGATAATTATTTCATTCACGGAGTTCCTAATACTGCATTTACAGAGGCGTGTGCCTTTTTATTCCAAGCTAGAGATTTAGATCTATTAGGTATAAAAAATCAAGACCCTTTACAACATTACCTTAATACTCTCGACGTAGCATGGTCTCTATTTGAAATCATAGGTGTGGCCCTAGTAGATATGTATACCTGGCAATGGATATATGAGCATCCTAATGCTACAGCTAATGAACTAAAAGAAACAGTCATTGATAATGCTAAAAATATATGGAATAAATATTATGCCCCAGTATTTGGAATAAAAAATGAACCTATCCTGGCCATCTATAGTCATATGATAAATGATCCTCTATATTTGCCTAATTACCCTATTGGCCATATTATTTCTTTTCAATTAGAAGAATTCCTAAAAGATAAAACTTTTGGTAAAGAAATTATTCGTATCTATAGTATTGGAAGATTGACTCCACAAGTATGGATGCAAAAAGCTATAGGCCAGAATATATCGATAGAACCTTTATTAAATGAAATAAAACTTAGCATAGAAAAAATAAAATGATATTGTAATGATATTATAACAAATAAGTTATATTGATTTTGATAAAAATACTAAAATGAATATTATAGAATTAAAAAAACAACGGAAAGAAAAAAATAAAGCAGATTTCCTAATTCACATTAATCCTAAAAATATAATCACCTTAGAAGCTAAGCTATACAGCAACATAGAAGTATGCGAAAAACAATTTTTCACCTATCAAAATAATTTAGATAAATAATTATGTATTGGAGAGAAATATTATGGCTCATATCCTGGCCACTGATGATATGGATATTGCATCTAATCATCACTAGCGCTATTAATAAATATGAAGATAAGACAGATAATAATAAACCCAAAATAAGTGATTAAAATTTTAATCGCTTACTTTAAAGAATATGAAATGTTTTTTAAGCAATAAAAAAAAATAATTCTCAAACTCAATTTTTATTTTTTTTTAATTGAGACCTGTATTTTTTATAATCAATTTATAAATCTGAACGATATGATTTGCTTCTTTCACGTCATGTACTCTTAATATATCTGCCCCATTTAATAATGCTTGCAAATGAATAGCAGAAGTAGCACACAAGGTGTCTTTAGGACTGAGTTTTAATGGTTTATAAATCATACTTTTTCTAGATAAACCTACCAAAATTGGAACTTGATGCATTGTAAATTCGTATAGATGATTTAGTAATTGGTAATTATGATCTACAGATTTGCCAAAGCCAACGCCAAAGCCAGGATCTATAATTATATCATTTATACCTGCTTCATGTAAAAAATGTATTCTCTCAGAAAAAAAATAATTAATTTCTTTAACTACATTTTCATAATGAGGGTCTAACTGCATGGTGGCTGGTGTTCCTAACATATGCATAGCTATATATGGGATATGGCTTTCGGCTACATATTGTATGATACTAGGATCCATTAGTCCGCTTGAGATATCATTAATGAAGTCTACTCCTTCGTCTATACCATATTTAGCAGTCTCACTATGATAAGTATCAAGAGATATCAATATATCGGGAAAAGTTTTTCTTAAAATTGGTAAAACTTTATAAAGTCTTTTGCACTCCTCTTTAGCAGTTAGTGGTGTTGATTGTGGACGTGTAGATTCAGCTCCTATGTCTATAATATCTACACCATCATTTATCATCATTTCCACTTTTTGGAGTACTACGTCTACAGAATTCATTCTGCTATTTTCATAATATGAGTCTGGCGTTAGATTTATTATACCCATAATAGCTGGGAATTGTAATTGTATTAATCTGCCTTTGATATTAAATGTAACTTCTTTCATTTTTATTATTTAATTTTACAAAATTAGAAAAATAATTCTGAAATGAGCAAAGGTAATTTCATAGTAATAGAAGGCTTAGATGGTTGTGGTAAATCTACACAAATAGCACTCTTGGCAAAAGCTTTGCAGCAGCGCGAAATAAATACTTATGCAATTCATTTCCCTAGACGTAGTGATGAGGAATCTCCACTATGGGGAAGCATGATTAAAAAATTTTTAGATGGATACTATGGAGACATAGATATAGTACATCCAGAGCTTGTGGCTTTATTATTCGCTGGTGATAGATATAATGCTGCTAAAAAAATAAATGAACAATTGAATAATAATAATTGGGTGCTGTGTGATAGATATGTACTGTCTAATATTGCTTATCAGGGAGCTAAATTACCCGAAGAGCAATGGCCTTCATTTGCAAATTGGATCTTAAAAACTGAATATGAATATTTTAAAATTCCAAAGCCAGATTTACAAATTATTCTTTCTATGCCTTTTAGTTTTATTCAGAAAAATTTAAGATCTAGAAAGCTAAAATTAGAAGATGATATTCACGAACAATCTTTATCTTTTTTAAAAAATGTAGATAAAATGTATAAATGGATTGTTGAAAATATAAATAATGATATTAAATATTTAAATTTCAATGAAGTAAAAGATGTAAGTGATACTCATAAAACTATAATGAGCTTGCTAAATAATTAATTGGTTATATAATGTTTTATATGGACTAAAGATTAAAAAAAGAGTAATTATACAAGAAATTCGTTAATATTGGTTTTTTTATTGAACAGTTAAATATCAACTACTAAGTTCTCTGAGAATACACAAAGAACGCAGAAAAGGATGGAATTAAAAGGGCTACAAATAGCTCTGTGTAATAAAAAAAATAACCTAAATAATTAAAAAATAGTTATTTTTTTGTAACAATCTATAATTTGATTACCCAAATTATAACCTAAGATATGTGGGAGTGGAGAATTGGAAACTTGAAAACTAATCAGTCGGAAAACTAATATATGTTAAAATCAACATATGTTATATTTACTAACTCCCTATACCGATACCACGCCCATCTGTCCGAGGATGCGAGGTTGAGTATCCGCCCAGTATTGCTTACAGTCACGCCTGTAAGGTATTTACCCATCACTACATACCACATAATGTAGTTTTGCAGGTATTTGGTAGCTACACCCCTAAATTTGAAATATATCCAATTCGTGAATTCACTAGCCTTTTTCTTGACAGTACTTAGGCTATATATACCTCGCTTTTGCCTATGGCTGGTTACTATTTCTTTGTGCTTGATTACATTCCTTCTAACCTTTTTGAATGCTTTTTTATTACTGCTACACATGACTCCATCCTTTGGCATTTTAGCCTTCAGAAATTGTTCTATCTGTTCTGAACTTAGCTTTTTGCCATCAAATTTTTTGAATAATAAGTTGCCAGCTCTGTCAGTAGCGGCTAATACGGCTACTTTCTTTGGCTTTTGCTTCCTAGCTCGCTTCAGCTCTTCAGCATTTTTGTATATTCTGCCTTTTTCGGAATAATCCATCAATAGTTCATCCATCTCTACTACCCCGAAAAAATTGATATTATCTTCGAAACTTTGTAAAGCTGCCAATATCTTGTGTCGCCAAGCAAAGCTTGTTGGTAGGCTGATGCCTACTTCTTTAGCACAAGCTCTGAGACTTTTGCCTGCTACCATACATCTGATGTAGTCGAGCATTTTCTCTTTCTTTTGTAACCTGTAAACAAAAGTACCTGTGGTAACTCTAAATTGTCTGCCGCAGTCTTTGCAGCGATAGTTTTGCATTCCATTTTGTAAGCCATTTTTAATGATGTGATTGCTACGACAGTCTGGGCATAGTGGCGGCGCACTGAGTATTTTCAGGCCTTGATAATCGACTACATCGGCTTCTAATTTTTTCATTAGAGAATAAAGATTGTCTAAGAATTCTTTATTCTCTTCCTTACTCATAGCAAGGTATTTACTGGTGTTTTCCACTATTTTTTTCATGAATTAAAATTTTTGTAAAAATATAAAAATTATTTAACATATAAACTTGAAAAACTTAAACATTTATTAATTTTTTTATTATAGAAAAGTTAAATATCCTTCTCTGTGTTCTCTGAGAATGCACAAAGAACACAGAGAAGGATGAAATTAAAAGGGCTACAAATAGCTCTTTGTGGAAAAAAAAATTAACCTAAATAATTTACCCCCAATAAACGTTATAGAACCAACAATTATTAGTTGCGGTATCTTTTTTATTTTCATGTTATTTGCAAAAATTTTTGTAATTTAGCTAATTACAGGAGGGTTAATCAATGATTTTTTATCCTGAAGATTTACCACAAAAAATTTATTTTGATTTTATAAAATCTCAATTATCTATGTATTGTGAAACATTATATGGTAGAGATTTTATTGATTTATTATCACCGACTAATGATCATAAAAAGATAATAAATGAATATGAAGCCCTGAAATCTTTAAAAAAATATTTTCAACAAAACAACATTTTTTCTACTAAAATAAATGGTGATATACGAAGTGAACTCGAAAAACTAGCTACCGAGGGCTTTGTTATTAACCAAGAAATGTTAAATTCGCTATTACAACTGTTGACTATATATATTAACTTAAATAAAATCATCAATGATAAAAAATTGTCAATACTTAGATCACAGCATGTTAAATTTAATGAAGCTGATCAAATACTAGAACAGTTAAAGCACATATGGTCTTACGAAGGATATATTAGAGACGATGCTTCTGAGGAGTTAGCCTCAATCAGACGACGCATCGATAGCATGCAGCGTAATATTGATAAACAAATCAAAGAGATTTGGAAGCAATGGCAAAAAAAAGGCTTTGTAGCTGATGACTCCAATGTTACGCTTCGCGATCAGAGGTTAGTAATACCAATAAATCCCGAAGCCAAAGACTCTGTAAAGGGAGTTATATATGATGAATCTGCTACTGGACAAACCATATATATAGAACCACAAGAAATTTTTGAACTTAACACTTCTTTACAACATTTATATTTTGATGAAAAAAAAGAAATTTACCATATTCTCAGACAATTTACCGATCAATTAATGCCATATATAAAAACTTTATTACTCATCATAGATGAGATCACTTATTTAGATGTATTAAAAGCAAAATATTTGTGGAGTACAGATAATAATGCAATTATACCAGAAATAACTGATGAACCAGAAATAAATCTGATAAATGCTTATCATCCATATCTGAATCACGTACTTACCACACATAACAAAAAAATAGTACCTTTAACGATAAATTTAACCCAAAATAATAGATTTTTAATTATTAGTGGACCAAATGCCGGTGGTAAATCAGTGGTTTTACTGACAGTAGCTACAATGCAATGGATGGTTCAATGTGCTATACCTATCACAGCTCATGAAGGTTCCCGCCTTTATATATTTTCACATATATTTATGGATATGGGAGATAATCAATCATTAGAAAATGAGATCAGTACTTATGCTAGTCATTTATTAAATATGAAATATATTTTAGAAAATTCGAATGATAAATCTTTAATTTTGATGGATGAGATGGGTACTGGCACTGAACCTATTATGGGAGGCACTATTGCAGAATTGGTATTAGAACGACTATATCAAAATAATTGTTTTGCTATTGTAACAACACATTTTCATAATCTCAAACTCCTACCTATGCGTTATCCTGCTATGCAAAATGCAGCCTTGCTTTTCGATACAGATACTATGTCTCCTACATATATTTTGTCCCAAGGCATACCTGGCAACTCATTTACATTAGAAATTGCTCAAAAAGTAGGATTCCCTCAAGATATTATTAATAAAGCACAAAATCAATTAGGAGATAATAGAATTGAAACAGAAAAATTGCTAGTTTTTTTAGAAAATGAAAGAAAAAAATTAGAAGAACAAAAAAAACAACTTGAACTAGCAGAAAATTTTGTAGCTGAATTAATAAAAAAATACCAAGATAATTTAGAATTTCAAAAGAAAAAACAAAATTACTTTATTAAAAAAACAAAGGGAGAAATAGATGAGATTTTTTCTAAATCCAATAAATTAATTGAAAATACAATCAGAGAAATAAAAGAAAGTAATGCTGAGAAAAATAAAGTAAAAGATATTAGAAAAAAATTAGAAAAGGAAAAAAATACTATTGATAAAAAATTAGAAAAAATGCTTGTAGCTGATACTATTAAAGAAGAAGAAAAAATAGAATTTGAGGTAGGACATTTAGTAAAAATAAAATTAACAGGAGAGGTTGGTGAGATTATTAGAATTTCTGAAAACCAATTAAATGTAGTAGTAAATAATAAAATCATACAATTACCAATAAGTGCAGTAGATTATATTGATAAAAATGAACAATATATTAATAAAAAAATAAAGGTTAATCTCGTTAGTCGTACAGAAAGTTTTAATACTGTTTTAGATATACGAGGATGTAGAGCAGACGAAGCTATTAATAAATTAGACAAATATATCGACCAGGCTCTTTTGATTGGTGTTCCGAGGGTATATATTATACATGGAAAAGGCTATGGAATTCTACGAAAAGCCGTAAGGGACTATCTCAAAGATCTTACACATTTACTTAATTTTGAAAATGAAGTGGAAGAGCGAGGTGGTGATGGGATAACTGTAGTTAATTTTACTAATCAAAAATAATAGGGGTATAATAAAAAACCAAACAATTAAACCTTAATGATTTTGTCTATATTCTCTACGAGTCAATATCAATGAACGTTTACTATAATATCTCTTAAAGCCTTATACATATCTTATAAATAAAACTCCAAATTACAAACAAATTCAAAATTTATACATTTTAGTTATAAAGATTTATTTGTAATTTGGAGTTTATGAGTTCTCAGTTAAAGATAATTAATTACTCCACATCATCTGAGCTCATTAAAACATCCCATACAAAAGCTTTAATACCCGCACCCTCATTTATTTTATCTAATTTGTGAATAGCAGAAAGAAATGGTTGAACTTTTTCATCATCAACTACAGAAATAAGAGCCGAGTTTAACTCTGGCCATGTATGGGTACCAAAACGAGGCTCACCAACGGTACCTTTACCTATTACGGTTTCCCATTTAGTATAAGCTTTAATATCTAACCGTTCTAACAAATAATTTATTTGTTCAGTAACCGATTGATTATGTATTAAAAAAATAGCTTTCATATAAATTTTATTTATTATTATTATCGTCTTTATTATTAATAACAATTTCATCAATAAATTTAAATTGACGACGAGCGCGCATAATCTCTTTACGCCTACTACCAGATCGTATAAAGGTATGATAAGCCACAGGCACTACAAAAAGTGATAATATAGTAGAAAACACTAATCCACCAATAACAGCTATACCTATTGGTGCCCATAGTTCGCTACCTTCACCCGTGCTCAATGCCATAGGTAGCATACCTAGAAAAGTTGTAGTAGCAGTCATCAAAATTGGACGCAACCTAGATCTACCACCCAAAACTACAGCATCATTTAATCTCATACCTCTATCTCGTAAAAGATTAGTATAGTCAACAAGGATAATGCTATTTTTAACAGCGATACCTACCAGCATAATAGCACCTAACATAGCATTCACACTCAATGTATTACCAGTTATTAATAATGCTAAAACTACACCTGAAAAAGCAAAAGGCAATGCAAATAGTATTATTAATGGCATAGACGTAGATTCGAATTGAGCAGCTAATACAATATAAACTAATAAGATAGCAACAAATAATAATGTTATCAAATCTCTAAACGAATCTGTCAAATTCTCATAACTTCCACCAACTTCTGCAGTTATTCCTTCAGGAAATGATGCATTATCGATGATCTTATTTATACTACTTCCTAGTTCACCAAGAGATATACCTTCTGGTTTAGCATTTAAGGTAATAACACGCTGTTTATTTTCATGACTTATCTCAAGTGGTGTAGTTTCCTCTACAATATTTGCAACTTCTGATAAACACACTTTAGTACCTAGAGGAGTAGTGATCATTAGATTCTTAAATTTCTCTACATCTTTTCTAGCTACGTCACTAAGTCTAAATATCACATCATATTCATAACCTTCTTCCTTATATTTAGAAGCAGTATATCCAGTAATATAATTTCTAACAACACTACCTATCATAGCTGTATTTAGCCCTAGTTTAGCAGCTTTCTCTCTATCCACATAAATATTAAAAGTAGGTCTATCATTTGCTCTATCTATTATTACATCTCTAGCACCTGGAATTTTACTTATTTGATATTGCAATTCACTGGCTACTTTTAAGCTACTATCTATATTATAACCAAAAATCTTAACATCAACAGTATTAGTCATACCTCCCATTCCACCTGCACTAATGTCATATTTTATCACTTCAGGGCTAGCATCTAAAAATTGTCTAAAATCTTCTGCAATTTCAAAGACTGTTCTTTCTCTTTCTTCACGTTTTTTAAGTCTAAGAGTTACTTGTATTTCATTACTAGCTTTAGTACCAGTGAGAGAGGCTGTTTGATCACTAGGCACACCTGCAGATATTGATAAAATATATTTTTCTGGATATCTTTCATTTACAGTTTTTTCTAATTTAGAAACAAATTCTGCAGTTTTATCTATATTACCTCCAGTTTGTAGATATATCGTACCTCTCAAAATATCTTGATCAGCTTCAGGTAGAAATTCAAACCCTAACATAGGAACCAGAAACATTGTGCCAACAAAAATAGCTAGAGCTATCAAAAGAGTGGCTGTTTTATGTTTCAAAACATATGTCAATGATTTATGGTAAGCATTATCTAATTTATCTAATACCACTCCCATGGTAGATTGCCATAAATTTTTCTTTTTCTTTTTTCCATTATTATCTTGGTATTGTAACGAACTAGATTTTAATAATCTAGAGCTAAGCATCGGTGTTAAAGTAATAGCACAAATAATAGACATTGCAATAGTAATAGATACTATCCAACCTAAACTTCTAAAAATTGTACCAGTGATTCCAGTAAGCAGAGTGAGAGGCATAAAAACAACTAAAATAACCAAAGTACTTGCTACTACTGCTGTCCATACCTCATTAGTACCATAAATAGAAGCTTCGTATGGAGTGCTACCTCTCTCTATATGTTTAGTAATATTTTCTAATACTACAATAGCATCATCCACTACCATTCCAATAGCAATAGTAATAGCAGAAAGAGAAATAATGTTTAATGTATCTTTGGCTAAAAATAAATATATAAATCCAGAGATTAAAGATGCAGGAATAGTAACTAAAACAATTAATGATGAACTCCATTTACCTAAAAATAAAAATATCACTAATGAAACAAATATAAAAGCAAATAGTAAAGTCTCTGATAGATTATTAATAGAATTTTGAATATTCTCAGAAGAGTCATAGATAGGGAAAATTTTAACATCAGCAGGAAGTGTTTTAGTGATTTTCTCTAATTCATTTTTTACTTTTCGAGATACCTGCACAGTATTAGCATCAGATTGTTTCATAATGCTAATATTCACACCCCTACTTTCATTTACACGATCGATAGTTTTTTGATCTCTAAGGCTATCTCTCACTACAGCGATATCGCTAATTTTAACAAATTTACCATTTTGAAAACCTACTATTAAATTTTTTATTTCATCACTCGAAATAAATTCTCCAGCTGTAGTGACATTATATTCCATATCTTTTGTTTCGATATCACCTACGGGCACATCGATATTTTCGCGACTTACAACTGCAGCTACTTGATCAAGAGTAATATTATAAGCTTCCAATTTTTTAGGATCAAACTCTACATAAACAACTCTTTCTGGAGCACCTCTAACCAATACTGATGCCACACCATTAATACGATTTAAATTGTTGGTTATATTATTTTCAATAATTTTATCCAATCCTTCATAATTTTGATCAGCTTGCACACCATATACAATGACAGGCATTTGACTTGTAGAAAATTTTAAAATTTGAGGTCTGTCTACATCCTCAGGCAAAAACCGCATTGTCATATCTATGATATTCCTTGCGTCATTAGCCGCTTCATTCAAATCCGTACCATATATAAACTTTAGTGTGATAATAGAAAGATTATCGCGAGAAGTAGAATAAATTTCATCTAAATCATTTACACCACTTAATCTATCTTCTAAAGGTTTTGTAATATTTTTTTCAATACTGGCCGCATCTGCACCTATGTAGGGTGTGATAATTGAAATAGTAGGTAATTCTATCTCTGGGAAAAAATCAATTGCTAACCTAGAGAAAGAATAAACGCCAAATACAATTATAGCCAAAAAAATCATTAACGTAGTTATTGGCCTTTTGACTGATGTTTCATAGATTTTCATAGTTCTTTACTTTTTATTATAAAAAAAATTTATTATTTATTGTTTATGATATTAAGCTTTGCTCCATCAAATAATTTATCTTGTCCTACTACAACTATATAATCACCTTCTTTAATATTGCCATTAGCGATTTCAGTGTAGTTTTCTAAAATTCTACCACGTTCGATAAATACTTGTTTGGCTATGTTATTTTCTACTTTATAAATATAATATTTATTAGTACCTTGCAATTTCAAAACAGCAATAGATGGGGCTGCTAATGCTTCTATCCTACCCATATTTATAGATAATCTGGCAAACATACCAGGTTTAATAATTTCTCGTGGATTATCTATTTTTATTTCTACTCTAAATGTCCTGCTAGATGGATCTACAGTAGGATAAATTTGTGAAACTTTGCCATTAAATTTTTGATCTCCTAATGCATCTACTTTGATTTCTACAGGTAAATTTAATTTAATGTTATTATAATAAGACTCAGGTATATCTACATAAGCTTTTAAAACATTCATTTTTTCTAAAGTTAATATAGCTGCTTTACCTTCTTTAGTATTAGGAGCACCAGAAAATAGTTCTCCATTTTCGAAATATTTTCCTGTAATAACACCGGAGAAAGGAGCTTTGAGATTAACATTTTGCTCTAGAAATTCTGTATTATTTCTGGCTATATCATATTGAGTTTTTATTTGATCATACTGCTGTCTAGATATAGCTCCTACTTTTACAAGTGAATCCATTCTATTATAATCAATTTGCAATTGAGTTAATTGCAAACGAGCTTGATTGTATTGAGTAGGATCCATATTAACTAAAAGTTGTCCTTTTTTTATATGATTGCCAACCTCAGCATAGATTTTAATTATACGACCAGGAGAAGCTGGTGCTAGATTTACTTTTTCCCATGCTTCGATGTTAGCTGTAAACTCTAAAGTATTATCTAAAATTTGTTTTTCGAGTTTAGCTACTTGAACATTATAAATATCATCGCTGTCGCTTTCTTTTTGACTACTTTTAGAAGCGCAGCTAACATTTAGGAATATACCAGTTCCTAATACTATTACTAAAATTAAATTTTTTATTTTCATATTTCACTATTTTTGATTATATAACAATTTCTCTAGTTCATATTTAGCATTTAATAACTGCATTACAGAACTCAAATAATTTGACTGAGCAGTTAAATAATTCGTATTAGCTTGAGTAAGCTCTAGGCTAGATGCTACGCCTTGCAGATATCTCATTTCTATATTTTTATAAACTCTATTTGATACTTCGATATTTTTTTTCTGCGTAAGATAATTTTCATAAGCATTAGATAGATTATATTTAAGTTGTTTTTCTTGTATTTTTAATTGCTCATTGACCATATCTAGTGTAAGATTAGATTTTTGTAGTTCTACTTTAGCCTTACTCACTTGTACACCATTCTGACCACCATTAATTAACGGCAAACTAATCGTCAATCCCGCAATAGATGCTGGAAACCATCGTAAATCATTTAGTTTATTTCCTTGTCCTGCTTCACTATATGTATAGAAACCTGCTATCGTAGGAGCGAAATCAGATTTTTCTTTCCTTAAACTTAATAAAGCCATATCTCTTTGTTTTTCAACAAATTGATAATCTATATTTTTATAAATATCTACAGGTGTCAGTATAAGGTTATTTATTTCACCTTCATTAAGGATATCATTTATATCAGTGGTAAGTTCAAAAACCACATTAGTGTCTAATCCTAATTGAAAACGTAGTACATTATAAGAAAGTTCTAAGCTACGCTCAAGTGCTTTTTTAGTATTTTCTATATTCATAATTGTGAGATCTATCTGATCTACATCTGTCGATTGCAATACACCTACTTCATACATAGCTTGAGTTTGTTGCCTTACATTTTGTAAATTAACAATATTACTATCTAGAATATTCAAATTATGCTTTAATACTAAAGCACTAGTATAAACAGAATTGACTGAAGATACAACTTCTCTTTCTGTATTCAAATATCCGAGTTCAGCCATTTCAGCACCTAAATTAGATAATTGAATACCTATAATTAAAGGCAAGCTAAAAATCAATTGCTGCACTTCTATGGACCAACTAGTTTGAAATTCCATACCAAATTGTACAGGAATATATTCACCAGGCGCTCCTCCTATCATTACAGCTGGTAACAAGACAGTTTGTAATTTTAAATTGTCTAAAAGTTTAGCACTAGCACTGGCTTTAGGAAAATAATTAGTTATAGTTTCCCATTTAGTTTTTTGAGCAATAATTTTATCCATAGATGCAGCTTGAATAGATTTATTCTGCTGTAGAGCTAAATCGTGAGCTTGCTGTAAGGTAAGCTGCACATTATTATTTTGCCCATTTACTAAGATAAATGAAGACAGCAAAATAATACTGAAAAAAAATTTTTTAGTTGTTATTAGCATTTTCATCTTTATTATAATTTTCTAATTTTTGTTCTAAATATTTTCTACCTTTTTCACTTAAAAGAGCATTTAAATGAAAAAGATACAACTCGTGTAATATTTCTTGATTCGAATATTTATTTTCAAAAACAGTTTGCATGTTTTCATTTGAAAATTGACTTACCCATCCTAAATAAAAATAACTTATAATCTCTTCATTAATATCACTTCTATATAAACCTTCTTTTTTACCTCTTACTATATTTTGCATAATTTTTTCACGTATATGACGATAACGAAAATTATCTAATTTTATTGCTAATTGTGGATAATATTTATTTAATTCCATTATAAAAATGGGTGTTATATTTTGAGTAATATGTGCTAAATTATTCATTACATACAAAATAGCATCTATTGATGTAGGAAAATCTTTAGGTGTTTTTTTAAAACTATTTTCACATTCATTATTAGTTGCTATTGTCAAAATATAATCAATGATCTCAGATAAAACATTTTCTTTACTATCTGTCCAGGTATATAATGTTTTTTTAGATACTCCTATCTCTCGTGCTATATGATCCATAGTAACATTACGGATTCCATATCTAGTAAACATCTGAGCTATTTTATGAATATATTTAGCAGGTATAGCCATCTAATAAATTTTTGCAAAGATATAATAATAATTTCACATAAGAAACTTTTTTTGTAAAAAAGTTTCCAAAGTATCCTTAAATCAAAAAAATTTATTATGAAAAATAGAGAATATTAGCTTTAAATTATAAATTTTTAGATAAAAATTTATAAAACTAATTTAATTCTATCCTACACTTTTATCCTTGATTACTATATTTTTTAAACATATTTTGCAAAACTAAAATATGTCGATTTTTTTAATGTAGACAGTAAAATTATAATTTAATCAATAAACTTTTGTAAATTTGCATTGTCTAATATATAAAAATATTAAATTATTATGAAAAAAGTATTTGTTGCAATTTTAATAAGCTTATTTACTCTTGTATCATATTCTCAAGAATTTGATCCTAGATTAGAAAAGCACTTTGGCAAAGATAAATTATTGTATTGGCAAAAAAATTACCCTGATAGTTTAGGTTACTATGAGTTTGTAATAGATAATGCTTTTCTAATAATGGATGAAAAAATAGTAAGTGCTAGGCTGGGAGATGAAAAAGTAAAAGAAATAGAAATACCTAACTTCGAAGACATACTTTGTAATCACCAACTGATGGATATTTTTTCACTTGGTATACAAATTGATCCCAATAGATACCAATACATAAAAATAAAAGATGAGCCATACTATTTGTATATTAAACCTGGAGATTATTTATGGAATAAATATCAAGCTGGTAAAAATAATTAAAAAAAAGAGGGAAAATTATGAAACGTATAAATCTTATTTTATTAATTTTGTTTTCAATAATTACTAAGGGTTTAGGACAAAATCCAACAATCAATCTAGATGCTTCCACACATAATACACAAAAAGCGGTCTGCGGTTATTGGTTTTATGATGATGGTGGGCCTGGTGGTAATTACTCTAATAATCAAGATAGATGGATTACTTTTTATTCCACTGACCCTGTATACACACATATAAAAATAGACTTTGTATATGTAACTTTAGCAGCAGGCGATACCTTGATCATTTATGATGGTCCAGATATCAATTCACCAGTTTTAATTAGATATTCTCAAGCCAATCCATTAACTCCAGCTAACTCGTCTGTACAAGCAACTGTAAATAATCCAAGTGGCAAATTAACAGTACGTTTCAAAGCTGATGCCACAGGCAATGCTGCTGGATGGGATGCAGCTATTGGATGCATCAAGATGTGCCAAAGGATAATACCAGTATTAGATAGTGCATTAACATCACCATTGCCTCTACCTGATTATTATATTAATCTGTGTGCTTCTGATACTCTTACTTTAGCTGTTAAGACTGATTCAACAGCCTTTCCAGATAATCATATAATTTATGATCAGACTTTGTCAAATACTACCTTTGCATGGAACATGGGTGATGGTAATACTTTATATGGGCCTGTGGTGAGCCATCACTATGATATACCTTCTGGTTATAATGTATCTCTCTTGATAACTGACACAATGGGTTGTATAAATACATTATCATTAAGTTTCAGAGTACGTATTAGTGATAATCCTATTGCCAGTATAGATGATGCAGTACCAGATATATGCGTAGGAGACTCTATCATATTAACTGGTGGTATTGGTAGTGGCAATACTGTTGTGGTAAATCCATTTAGTAATGTTATAACTGCACAAGGTGTCTATGATTCTGTAACTTTCATACCTGATGGTCCTAATTGCCCAACACTATGTTATGGTACTCCTGTTAACTTTAATCAGTTTCCTCCCGGTGCCACTGTGCAATCTGCTAGTGATATAGAGTCTATTTGTATCTTTATGGAACATTCTTACGCAGGTGATCTTTCTTTTAGAATCATATGTCCAAGTGGTCAGAGTGTGGTACTAGATTCATATGATAATAGTGGTAGTAATTATTTAGGCGAAGCCTATGATGATTATGGTGGCAGTTGTGATCCAGCTCAAAATCCCCAAGGCATACCGTGGTTATATTGTTGGTCAGAAATATCCACTTACCAATATCAAGGTTTATTAAATGTAGTAGATGGCTCTGGTCCTAGTCCTATACCTGCCACTGATACTATAAACCATACTAATTATCTTATCCCAGAAAATCCTCTAAGTGGTTTGGTAGGGTGTCCGTTAAATGGTATTTGGAGCATAGAGATTTGTGACCACTGGGGAATAGATAATGGCTGGGTATTCGAATGGATGCTAACACTATCTAGCAATTCTGGGGCTGCTGGCTGGGAATATACAGTGAATATAGATTCCATTGTTTGGAATGGACCTTATATTAATATTATCAATGACTCTACAGCAATTTTTAAACCTGATAGTAGTGGTACTTTTAATTTTTATATAACAGTAGTAGATGAATATGGCTGCTCATACACATCATTTACACCTTTAGAAATCAACACTGTAGAAGTTCCAGATATAGAACTAGGTGCTGATACAATGCTATGCGAGGGTATGCCATTAATTTTAAATGCTGGCGGTGGTTATGATGAATATATTTGGAGTAATAATACTAGGGATTCTGTCTTATTTGTAGAGATGTCAGGTATTTATTCTGTAACAGCAACTAATTTTAATGAAGCTCAAACATTAGGTTGCTTTGGCAGTGATACTATAAAAGTAACTTTCATACCAAATGCTTATGTAGATTTAGGTCCAGATCTATGTTTATTAGAGGGACCTGTTACATTAGATGCTACTTATGCACCAGGATTTTCATATCTATGGTCTACAGGAGCAAACACACCAATTATACATCTGAATGAACCTGGTATTTATGATATTTCAGTTGTAGTTTTTTATGAAGATCCTTCTATGTGCGCCGGACATGATACTGTAAAAATTAAATTAATCCCCACACCAATTATTGAACTTCCAGATACTATGTTTATGTGTGCACATCAAGCTAGAATCATATCAGTAGAGCAAATGTATGATTATCTTTATAATTTTGAATGGTCTACTGGCAATACTACTCCAACTCAAATATTTCAAAATATGCTACCAGGTATATATGATATACAAGTAAAGGTAATAGGTTGTGATACTACTATCCATGAAACAAGATTGACTGTGGATGATTGTGCAATAATGATACCAAATGTGATAACTCCTAATGGTGATGGTATAAATGATTATTTTCAGATAACTAATATAGATTATTATCCTAATAGTGAAATTAAAATTTATAATCGCTGGGGTAAAAGAGTTTATGAAAGTCAAAATTATCAAGGCGATTGGGATGGCGAAGGATTAGATGAGGGCACCTATTATTATATTTTCAGACTTAATTATGGAAATGGTCAGATAAGCGAATATCATGGCACTATTACTATCTTGAGAAATTAAATATATAGAGCTACACTATATCAATGTCATAAATAATCTAAACCAAACTCACATCTTTCTTTTACTTTAGCTGTCTACAGCTTTCCTACTCTTAATTGTTGTTTAATTAATGAAATTATTACGTTTTAAATTTTAATATCATTTTCATAGTAATTTTTTAATAAAGTATCCCCATTAGGAGATAATACGACCTCCCATCCATTTTTTTGATTATTAATAAAAGGAGTAACAGAATGTATTATATCTGAATAAGGGTAATAAGAAACTAATTCACCATTACCATTATCAAAATGTCCTTCACCAGTTAAATATCCTTTTTCATTATAATAATACCAGGCCCCGTCATATTTGCCATTTTTATAATTACCTTCTTTTTTTATTAAAGTATTAGAATAATATTCTTTGTATATCCCATTTAGAGTATCATTTTTATAAGTTAATTCTTCTACTATATTACCTTTTAAATCATAATAAAATGCTTTACCATTTTTTTTATTTTCTTTATATTCTATTTTAGATTTTATAGTCCCATTTGGATAATATTCATAATAAAATCCATCTAAAAAATCATTTTTATAATTCATTTCGGCAATTTTATTTCCCATTTTATCGTATTGATAAGCGATTCCCTCTTTTTTATTGTTTTTAATAGAATATTCAGCAGCTAATGAGCCATCAGGATAATAAACCTTTTCCACTTTTTTACAACCTATTATTAGAAATAAGACTATTAAAAAATAAATTATTTTATTTTGATTCATAAAATTTTTTAATAACAAATTTATAAATTAATTATAAATCTGATAAAGTAATAAGATATATAATTCTAAAATTTATATATAGTAAAAATATAACATTACATTTATTGCCAAAAAAAAATTGACTAAAAGTGATATATAACGATATTTAAATATTATAATCCAAATTTATAACCAATAGAAATACCTATTATATAATTTTTAATTTTTATTCCAGTAAAATTAGAAATATCAGCTAGGCCCCAACTATAATTTACACCAATTAGAAAATTACTAATATCTAAACCTACGCCTATATTTAGACCATAATCGACTCTTTTTAAATCATCTTTAGTATCTGATCCCCAATCGATAGTATAGTCATAACGTACTTCTGAATCTACAAGCACTTTTTCGCTACCAGATAAACCAAAACCAATATAAGGACCTGCATAACAATAAATATCTGCTTTTCCTAAATCAAAAGAAAATTTTGCATTAATAGGTATATCTAAATACAATAAAAACATTCTAGTTTTATAAATATCCTCTTTATCACTATATCCTTTAGATTGCAATGAGATACCACCTTCTAATGAAAAAAGATTAGAAAAAGAATACTCTATAAAAGGATTAGCGTGAAAACCAATGAGCATATTGAGATCTTCACTATAAGTAATATCATCATCTTTTGATATTACGTTTGAAAGGTTTAAGCCAGCCTTTATACCAAGACTAAGATTCTGTGCAAACATTGTAGTAGAAAAAACAATGATTGTTACAAAAATTAAACTATAAATTTTTTTCATATCTTTATTATTATTTTCTACAAAAATAATAATAATTTTAATTTATACAAATAAAATTCATAAATTAAATTTATATCCAACAGAAATCTGTAAAACATAATTTTTAATTTTATAATCTAAATCATCAATGGTACATAGATTAGCAAGTCCCCACCCATAAGACATCCCTACCATAAAATTATTAATATCGAGCCCCACCCCAAAATTTAATCCATAATCAACTGTTTTAAGATCATCATCCCAATCTGATCCCCATTTTATAGGTCTTTTAGTGATTTTTGTTATATTATGAACAGTGCCTTCTTTATAAATTTTTCCACCAATTCCGAAAGCTACATACGGACCCAAGCTACAGAAAAGATTTACATTTCCTAAATTAAAATTAAACTTAGCATTGATTGGGATATCTAAATATATTGAAGTTAGTCTAAACTTATGATTATCCCCCTTTACTTTGTAACCTCTTGATTGAAAAGCGATGCCACCTTCTAAAGAAAAAAGATCAGAAAAAGAATACTCTATGGCGGGATGAATATGAAAGCCAGGAAGCATTTTGTAATCATCACTCAAGGTCTTATCATCATCTTTTACTATCATATTAGATAGATTTAATCCTCCTTTAATGAGAATGTTGAAATTTTGCGAATAATTAACATTACAAACAATGCAAAATAAAATTGTAATTACAAATAATTTATTATTTTTCATTTTTTGTTTCAAAATTAAACAATATTTTTTTTAAAAAAAACTAATGCATCTATCCTAAAAATTTAAAAAGAAAATCTAATTCCTACATTTAATCCTATACCACTATATGGGAATTTAATTTTAAACATTTTCCTTGGTTCATTTGATGATGGAGGATTATCATAATCGTAAGTATAACTATCTACAAAGTCTATTTCTTTATCCTCTACATTCAAATCTGGTAATAAATCAATGCCGTTTTTACTGTACTTAGTTATTTTACCCTTTTCAGGAGCATAACTCATACTCACTAAGTTGAATTCACTAAAAATTGTAATTATATCTGATAAATGAAACATAAGACCTGCTGCTGATGACATACCAAAAGCTATACCACCATCGAGTTTTAATTCTTCAATCATTTGATCATCTAAAGAAGAATTAATAAAATATTCCTCAGTATATTTTAAATTAATATGTCCTAAACCAATTATTACACCAAATTTAGCATAAGGTTCCACTTTTTCGAATCCAGCAGCTATTATTAGAGAGGGATTAATTCTAATCATTTGATTTCTAAGTGATATTTTTTCGCTGCAAAAAATATCATTATTCTGCCAATTTGTATATTTTTCTTTATATTCAGATTTTATCTGATCACTCATCAAAAATGAAAAGCCTATATCTATACCTATATTATTATTAAACATATAGCCAAGGTTTAGCCCAAAATTAGCGCCCTTACCCAATGAACCATATACTGATTCAAATTTTTCAATATCCTCATCGTATAAAGCTTCATAATTTGGTATCATTGTCTGATTAGCTACGCCCAATGAATATCCTCCATTTACATTGACATAAAATTGTGAATAAACAGATATACTGAATATACTAATAGCAAACACGATTACTACTTTTTTAATTACAATATTTATTTGCATGTTTTTCAGATTTTAAATGATTTACTTTTGCAAAAATATAAAAATGCATTTTAATAAACAAAAAAATATAAATAATATACAAGGTATCATATGTTTAATATATTTTTAGATCTATTCAAGATAAAATATGTTTAAAAAAAAGTATAATAAAATAATTAGGCTTCATAAAAGGTATTTGTTAATCGAGGTTTTTTGAAATTCATCTTTGTTTTACTTTACGTAGTTTATACTACCATCAAATAATTTTTATTTAATTTTACAAAAAAATAATTATGGATAATTTTAATTTATTAGATTATCAAGCTCTACCCAAAGAGCAGAAACGCCGATTTCTAGATAATCTATATCAATTTTTATTAGAAAACAACTACACAGCCGTAGATTATCAGAAACTAAAAATACAAAGCACAGCCCCCATCTGTCCTAGATGCGAAAGCGAAAATGTAATAAAAGCTGGAGTACGTGACGGCAAACAAGTATACAAATGCAAAGATTGTGGCCGACAATACCGCGAAACAGCTCGAACCTTCGTATATCGCATGCGAAAAGCTGATAAAATGCTCGATTACCTAAAATGCATGTTAGAAGGCAAAAGTCTAAGAGCTTGCGCATCGGAAGTAGGCATAAGTCTGAGAACGAGCTTCAATTGGCGACACAAGATACTAGCAGCGATCAAATCATTACAAGGAGGTATAAGCTTCTCAGGCAT
>FZPS01000167.1_pt28 | contig 71428 bp, 64 predicted proteins | sample 1817821 | NCBI WGS metagenome assembly FZPS01 (sample SAMEA104158645, study PRJEB21678) | metagenome | place: Germany | collected 2015-04-21
GCGAAAAACTGCCACATTTTCCAAAAACGTGGTAGGAATTCTACCACCTAAGGCTCAAAAAGTCCCCAAAACCGGGCTGCAACCTGAAAATGTGGTCGAATCTCTACCACCTGAGGCGGTTTAGGTGGTTCAAACTCTTCCATTTATGAGCGTTTGCTCGAAAAAATCGGAAAGTGTGGTCGAAATTGTGCCACCTCTTCGAGGAAAGGTGGTTGAAAATCGCCCATTTATGAACGTTTGCTCGAAAAAATCCTAAAAGGTGGTCGAAGCAAACTATCATTCCAAGGAAAAGTGGCAGAAAACCGCTTACCAAGGCGAGGTTCGTCGTGACAATACAGGAAAAACTCCCGTAAAAGAACAGGCTCATTCTGAAGCTACTGACAGATTGAACGAGCGGCAAAAGGAAGGGGTCATTCCGAAACAACAGACAAACTTAAGGAGCAGCAAAAGGAAACATTCATTCTGAAGCAACTGACAGATTGAACGAGCGACAAGAGGAAGAGTTGGTTGTAGGAAGCCGGCATGAATAGAACGAAGGCTTACCCGTGGGAATAGTCCCAGAATTGGACTGCAGCTTATCTTCGGGGATAATGAGCGCGATATTGACGGGGGTATTGACTGACCGCGATATTGACCGGGTATTCACCGGCGTATCGACCGGGGTATTGACCGGGATATTGAGCCGGACATCGATCTGGATAATAAGCCGGACATCGACCAGGATATTGAGCGAGATATTGACCGGGATACTGACCGGGTGTTCATCGGGGTATTGACCGCGAGATTGAGAGGAGTATTGACCATGATATTGAGCGGGACACTGACCGTGATACTGAACGGCGTGTTGAGCGAGCTAGCCGGTTTTTTGCCTGAGAATGTGCCTGAAGGCGTATCCTACCGCACTGAAGATGAGCAACGCCCAGCCGAATCCGGTCAGGTACCGTCCTACCACAGGGGCACCGACCAGCAGCTTTGTAAGGGCAAAAGACCATACGCTTGCCCAGAGTAGATCGGCGAGGAACAGGATTCGCAGTGTGCGTGAGGCATCATCTCCGGATAAGCCCAGCACCCAGAACACCTGACTGTAGCCTACGCCTATCCAGCGAAGAAGCAAGAGAGCCGGATTAAAAGCCCCTTTTTCCTTTCCTGGCCTAATACGCGAAACAACCCGCAACACGCTGGGATAGCGCCTGATAACTCTGTTCCAAATAAAAGGCCTGAATTGCCTGAATGCCGCATAGCTTATGGCATGGCCTGCAACAGTAAAGAAGCCTACAAACAATCCGGCAAACAGCCATGGCCATCCTTCATCATGGGCTAAATTCATAAGAAAACCAAACATGGCCGGCGATGATATAGGCAATCCGCCGGCCATGAGAAGAAACCCAATACCTATAAGCAACAGTGCTCTTGATGATTCACCTAACATATCAGGGAACTTGCACCATCATGTCTAAAGTCAGGCCAAATAAAGGGTTTGCTTAGTCAGACCAAATAGAAGGTTTACTCAAGTAAGCTTAAGTTTACTTAAGTTTACTTAAACAGTGTCATAGCTTCCTCATATAGAGACTGAGGGACTGTCTTAATCTTTGAAGTCACCTCAGTTAATTCTACAACCTTTATCTCTCCCCCGAGGAAAGTAGGCATCTTGCCGAACTCCCCTTTATTGATCAGGTCAACAGCTGCCATACCGAGGCGTGTGGCATGATATCTGTCATGGACAGTAGGCGATCCGCCACGTTGTATGTGACCGATGGTTGCCACCCTAGTAGGAATGCCCGTTCTCTTTTCGATTTCCTTACCTATAACATGCCCTACTCCGCGAAGTCCTAATCTGACATGACCGAAGGCGTCAACCTCTTCTTCTGCGTCATCACCCATGCCTGGCACCTCAATACCTTCGGAAACCACGACTACGCCATAGGGCCTGCCTGACTCTCTGAGTTTCACAAGATGGTTGCACATTGCATCCAAATCAGGCTCAACCTCAGGGATCAGCACCCAATCAGCCCCTCCGGCCATAGCTGTAACAAGTGCCACCCAACCTGCATATCTTCCCATTACCTCAAGAACCATTACACGTCTATGGGATCTTGCAGTATCCCGCAACCTCTCCACAGCATCCACTGCCACAGTTACCGAGGTATCAAAGCCTATGCAGTAGTCAGTGAGGTTTACGTCATTATCCATGGTTTTCGGGACTCCTACACAAGGAACACCAAGCTCACTGAGCTTTGATGCCACTCCGAGAGTGTCATCTCCGCCTATAGCGACTATGGCATCGAGGCCGAGGGCCTCAACATTGGCTTTGCACTTGTCAACGTCCCCTTCTTTCTTAAAGGGGTTCGTTCGAGATGAGCCAAGCATTGTGCCGCCTACGGTTATAATCTCGCGGACCTCTTCAACACTTAACGGCCGGGCGATACCCTGTACCAACCCTTTCCAGCCTTCCTGTATCCCGAGAACCTCGTAACCGTAATCCGCAGCCCTCATAACAACACCACGAATGGCAGCATTGAGACCGGATGAGTCTCCACCGCCGGTCAAAACACCTATTCTCCTAATTTCAGCCATGTTAAGGTATCATCCCTTCTACTTGCTACTTGTTTGCTCCAAAAAAATCGAGTATATCCAGATCCAAGATAGTGTGGTTTCAGTTCAATGTACCAGCCTCTATCAAAGCATCAGCCCTTAACAGAGTACAAGCCTCTATCAGACAACCCTTTATCAGCTCACCCTTAATCAGGCTTTGCCGGAACAACCGAACAGCCTCATTTTGGCTTTTACAGCTTCCTTCACATACTGCCTGCCTACCCCTACAATCCTCCTGGGATCTATCTCATCAGGCTTCTTTGCCAGAGCATCATGCATTCCTTTGGTAAAGGCCTTATTTAGCTCGGTCGCTATGTTAATCTTGCAGATTCCGGCTTTGATCCCCTCTTTGTACCCGTCATCAGTAACGCCTGATGCTCCGTGGAGGACCAAAGGCACACCGGTCAATTCCGCAATCTTCTTAGTCCTCTCAACATCAATCTTCGCTGCCTGAGCCGTCATCTTGTGGACACTCCCTACTGCTACTGCCAGGAAGTCAACTCCGGTCTCTTCCACGAACCTCTTGGCTTCTTCAGGATCAGTCATCAGAGCTTCTACGTCTTCCCACGTAATATTCCCGGCGGTAGGCACCTGTCCCAGTTCAGCTTCCACCGGCACACCGACTACATGCGCCATCTCCACGATTCTCTTTGTGATGGCTGCATTCTCCTCATACGGAAGCTTAGAGCCGTCAAACATAAGAGACGTAAAACCTGCCCTGAGGCACCTGACATTCTGCTCGTAACTGGTGCCGTGGTCAAGATGCAGCACCACAGGGACTGTCGCCTTTTCAGCTGCGGTCCTCACCATGGCGACAATCATGTCCAGACCCGCGTAGTTGATCGCGCCTTGGCTTGCCTGGAGTATTACAGGGGCTTTCTCCTCTTCGGCAGCGTCAATAATTGCCTGGACATACTCTAGGTTGTTGGCATTAAATGCACCTACAGCGTACCCTTCTCGTTGTGCTTTCGTCAGGACTTCCTTGCTTGTAACTAATGGCATGATACAGCCCCTCCTTTTATATACTTATCATCTTTAGCTTTACACTCTTCCATATACTCAACGTATCCCAAAATATCTGCAAGAATCCACCCCGGCTCTTCTTCATCAAGGGGGCACCGAATATCCTGCCAGGCTACCACCACACCGGCAAAACGTGCTGGCTTAACTCCCACCTCTTGCTCAAGATTCCAACCGGTTAGGTATCATAACATAGCATTTGCACGCCAACTCAAGGTATTCTACGCGACGGTTTATATTCCTGCACAAATAAGGAAGCCTACCCTTAAACCCTGTGAACCTTCAACATATTGGTAGTTCCGGGAACCCCTGCGCGGACACCTGCAGTGACTATGACCAGATCCCTCTTTTCTACTACTCCAAGGGCAAGGGCAGCCTCAACAGCGATATCAAGGACATCGTCCATATCTTTAGCCTCGCGGACAAGCATAGGAATGACTCCCCATGCAAGAGCAAGCTTCGCTGCGACTCTCGGATTTGGGGTAGCAGCAATAATCGGCGCGCGGGGGCGGTACTTAGAAACCATTCTTGCAGTTGACCCTGTTTCAGTGGAAGTCAGAATCGCCTTAATCCCGAGGTCATAGGCTATGTGGGACGTAGCATGGCTGATGGCATCAGCGATACTCCTTGAATGGCCTATTGTCTTTTTGCGGATGATATCCTCCCAATCAAGGCCTTCTTCTGCAGTCTTAGCGATCCTGGCCATTGTTGCAACAGCATTTACCGGGTACTTTCCTATTGTCGTCTCTGCAGAAAGCATAACCGCGTCGGTTCCGTCAAAAATAGCGCAAGCCACATCAGTTACCTCAGCCCTAGTAGGCCTTGGGTTCGATACCATGGATTCCAACATTTCAGTGGCAGTGATCACAATCTTACCCATGTTGTTACAGGCACTGATAATCTTCTTCTGCAGCAACGGGACTTGCTCGGCAGGCATCTCAATGCCTAAATCCCCTCTTGCCACCATGATCCCGTCTGCAACCCTTAAGATGGATTCGATATTGTCAACGCCTTCCTTAGACTCAATCTTCCCGATTATAAGAGCGTCAGACGATTCCGCGTCAAGGAGCGCCCGAATCCGCACAACATCGTCAGCATGTTGCACAAATGAGGCGGCAATGAAGTCTACTTCCATCTCAGCGCCAAACTTTATGTCCATTAAGTCCTTTTTCGTCTCTCCAACAGAGCTTATCCTCGCCCCTGGGACACTGACTCCTTTTCTCGACGCCAAGACTCCTGTTGTAGTCACACGGCACCTGGCCTCTTCTTCCAGCACATCCTCTACTACGAGCTCAATCAAGCCATCACTCAGAAACACGCTGCTACCCGGAGATATGTACTCGAGAAACTCAGGATGATTGATGTAAACCTTTGTGTCATCGCCTTCTTCGTTGCCCGGAGCAAGATACAGAATAGCTCCTTCCCTGAGTTCTACCTCCCCGCCGGCAATCGGGCCTGTTCTGATCTTAGGGCCGGCAAGATCCAGCATAACTCCTACATACCTGCCAAAGGCCTCTGCCGTTTCCCTGACTTTGTTGATTCTCGCAGCATGCTCTTCATGCGTGCCATGGGACATGTTGATACGAGCCACATCCATACCGGCCTTTATCATGCCTTCCAGGACTCCCGGCTTATCTGTAGACGGCCCTAAAGTGCAAACTATTTTCGTCCTGCGCACACCCTGTCCTCCTCTGTCACTCTCTTCTATTACACTTCTCGGCATCAGGACCGGATATCGACCGGTTCTCGTTCACATCCCTGAGAGCAAAGTAGCTACACGGTACATTTCTTCATCAATGGGTTTTCTCTTGGAAACCACCTCTTCAATATCGAACAAGCACAGCCTATTTCCCGAGAGACCCACTATCTTCGAGGTATCCCCATGAATCAAGGCTTCCACAGCTCGGCTACCGAACATGGTTCCAAGCAGCCTATCCTTTACAGTCGGGGTTCCGCCTCTTTGAATATGGCCGAGCACCGTAACCCGGGTCTGAAGGCCTGTCCTCTTTCGCACCTGCTGCCCTATTTGAAATCCGATGCTGTCATAAAGGGACATATCAGGCCCGAAATACCCGCCGACCCCTTCTGCCACCACGATTATGCAGTGGGTCTTCCCGCTGGCGTAACCCCTTTCGATGCCTTCGCAAATCTCTTGAATATCAAAAGGCTTCTCAGGAATTAAGATATATTCGGCGCCTCCTGCGATACCTGCGGCAAGAGCAAGATGGCCTGTGTCGCGCCCCATGACTTCCACCACATTGTTTCTGCCGTGGGAACTTGCAGTATCCCTGATCTTCGTTATGGCATCAACAGCAGTATTGACAGCCGTATCGAAACCAAGGGAATAGTCGGTACACGCAATGTCATTGTCTACAGTTGCAGGGATGCCGACAGTCGAAACACCCAGTTTTGAAAGGGCTGCAGCTCCCCTAAGCGAGCCGTCACCGCCAATGACAACAAGGCCGTCAATACCGCTTGCAGCCAGGTTCTCCACTGCTCTTTTCTGCACCTCATAAGATTCAAACTCCGGACACCTGGCTGACCTTAGCATTGTGCCTGCCCTCTGTATTGTATCTCCCACACTTCGGGAGCTCATCTCAAACATATCGCCTTCAACTAAACCCTGGTAACCACGGTATATGCCTACCACAGACAATCCATGGTAGAGTGCTGTTCTTGTCGCGGAGCGAATCGCCGCATTCATGCCCGGGGCGTCTCCTCCGCTTGTAAGAACCCCAATACGCTTCAAGTTTCGTCAGAACCTCCCTCAACATCTGCTACATCAGGTGCAACATGCATATCTTCATTACCTGCAGCTACCATCGGGGCCTCAGTTGCAGGCATTTCACTGACGACATACTTGCCTATCCTGCGAAGCCGCGCATACCGCCGCTCAACAAGCCTGCGTACGGGGATGCCTGACAATTCATCCAGAGCTTTTATAACGGCATCACGGATAAGCCGTGCCATGGCCATGCGATCTTTATGAGCAGCACCTTGCGGCTCAGGAAGCAACTCGTCTATGATGCCTTGCGCCTTCAGGTCAGGAGCAGTAAGCTTCAACATTTCCGCTGCTTCCTGGGAACGGGAACCGTCCTTCCAGAGTATCGCAGCGCAACCTTCAGGCGAAATCACGGAAAAGTAGGCGTTCTCAAGCATTATCAGCTTATCTCCGACTCCGATAGCAAGGGCGCCTCCGCTACCGCCTTCTCCGGTAATCACCACAACAATGCTTGTGCTGAGCCTTGCCATCTCCACTAAGTTGCGGGCAATGGCAATACCTTGCCCTCGCTCCTCAGCCTCTACTCCGGGATACGCCCCCACTACGTCTACAAAAGACACTATAGGCCTCCTGAACTTCTCCGCCTGCTTCATCAGCCTCAGGGCTTTACGGTAGCCTTCAGGATGGGGCATCCCGAAGTTTCTGGCAATATTCTCCTTGGTATCTCTGCCTTTTTGCGTGCCGATCACAGTCACAGCACGCCCGCCCAGATCAGCGATGCCCCCGACGATTGCGCCGTCATCCCCGAACTCCCGATCTCCGTGCAGTTCAATAAACTCATCGAAGATCATATCGATGTACTCGAGAGTTGTCGGCCGTTTCGGATGGCGTGCAATCAATATGCGCTGCCATGGTGTGAGGTTTTCGAATATCTCTTTTCGGAGCTCATCAGCTTTTTTCTCGAGGATAGATATCTCATCAGAAAGATCGATTCCCTTTTTCAAGCTGAACTCTTTAAGATCTTCTATCCTTTTCTCTAACTCTACCAGGGGCTTCTCAAACTCAAGGCTAAAGCTTGTCATCCTGCCTCCTCGCGCCTCCCCCCGTGGAGCGAAAGCAAAGACCCAAGGGTCTTCCTGATGTTTCGCCTGTCTACAATCATGTCAATCAGCCCGTGCTCCAGTGCAAATTCAGCGGTCTGAAACCCGGGAGGCAGCTTCTGCCTTATTGTCTCCTCGATAACCCGCTGTCCCGTAAACCCAATAAGGGCCCCGGGTTCTGCAATGATAATGTCTCCAAGCGACCCGAAGCTTGCAAAGACCCCTGCAGTTGTAGGATTCGTCAGGACAGAAATATAGAGCACCCTTGCCTCCGATAGTTTGCCATATGCGGCTGAAGTCTTTGCCATCTGCATCAGAGAGAACATGCCTTCCTGCATCCTGGCCCCTCCTGAGGCGCAGAAAATCACAACAGGTAGTTTTTGCCTGGCCGCTCTCTCAAAAAGCCGCGTAACTTTTTCTCCGACTACAGATCCCATGCTCGCACCGATAAACGAAAAATCCATGAACCCCAAGAGTGCGGGATACCCGTCTATCCTTCCTTGGCCTGTGATAATTGCTTCGTTAAGCCCTGTAGCCTGCTTTGCAGCCTCAATCTTAGTATCATACCCGGGAAATCCCAGAGGATCCGTGGTAAGGAGGTCTTCATCGTATTCGACGAAGCTGTCTTCATCAAGGGTAATGGCAATCCTTTCCCTGGCAGACAACCTGAAATGAAAACCGCAATCACCGCAAACCCCCAGGTTTGAGGTGAGCTCTTTCTTGTACAGGATCCCTGCGCATTGCCTGCATTTTGTCCATAGGCCGTCAGCGGGCTCTTCCGGCACTTGGCCTGCCTTGACAGTCACAAATTTCTGCTTGCCTTGAAAAATTCCCTTGAAATTGGGCATACAACCACTTACCTTCCGAAAGAACTCGCGATGAATTCGTGAGCTTCCTCAACTTCACTCTCCGGCACCAAGACTTCTACACTTGCCGAATCGCCCATATGAGGCACTCCGACCGGTCGGAGCATTACCAGCAATCCCTCGTTCTCCAGCAATTCCTTGATCATCTCACCGGTAGCCCTATTAGGCGCGATATATACCACAGTCCACACTTGATGTCGCCTCCTTTTCAGGCAAACGGGGGCTTGTCATAGAATTCAGTGTCAGTTCTCTATAGCAATTCTTTCAGGATCAGACACCCATAACTCAGGAGCGACAGACAGAATCGCTGCTCCAACAGGAGTTTTGACTTTTATGAACACCGGGATTTCCCCGGAATTGCTCTTTAGCTTCTTCTTAAGCTTCTGCAAATCTCCCTTGGTGATATTATCGGCATCTACAGGAATTATCACAGCATCTTGGCAAAAAGGCAAAATAGTATTGGCTATCAACTTGAATTCGTCGTCTCTTTGTTCAAGCCTTCCTTGAACCAGGACTAAAGAGTCTTCGTAAATCAATGATGATGCCTCTTCATACACCCGGGGGAATGCAACAACTTCTATGGAACCCGTAAGGTCTTCCAGGACAAAGAAAGCCATGGGTTGACCTGAGGACTTAGTAGTGATCTTACGAAGGGATGCTATGAGGCCACCTATGGAAACCTCGTCACCCTCCCTGTACTCTTGCGACAATTCCGCCACCTGAGAACTGCAGCATCGTCTCAGCTGAGATGCCATGCCTTGAAGAGGATGCCCGGAGACATAAAGCCCCAGGAGATCCTTTTCCATTTGGAGCAGTTCCTTATCACTGAACTCAGGTATATCCGGCATGTCTATTTCGCTTGCTGCAAACCCGTCATCATCTGCAAACAAGTCAAAAAACGACGCTTGTCCCCTTGCCTTCTCCTTCTGACGCCGGGACCCCATCTCCAGAGTCCTGTCAAGCACAGCCAAAAGCGCTGATCTCTTAGCGCCTGTGAAGTCAAAAGCACCGCAGCGAATAAGGCTTTCAATGGCTTTCTTGTTCACAACATGCAGGTCTACCTTTTCCACAAAGTCGGCAAAGGACTTAAAATCCCCTTTCTGCTCTCTGGCTGCGATGATAGCAGCAACTGCGCTCCTTCCTACATTCTTCACAGCATTCAACCCGAACCTGATCCTGTCTCCCACCACTGTGAAGTCTTCAAGGCTCTCATTGACATCAGGCGGAAGGATTTCTATCCCCATCTGACGGCACGCATCCACATAGAACGCGACCTTCTCAGTAACCCCGGATATGCTTGTGAGCAGAGCGGCCATGTACTCCTTGGGATAATGCACTTTCAACCATGCAGTCTGATATGAAATCAAGGAATACGCAGCACTGTGGCTCTTGTTAAATCCGTAACCTGAGAAGTACTCCATCAGGTCGAAGATGTTCTCAGCTATATCAAGGCTCACTCCGCGCTTCAAGGCACCTTGTAGGAATTTCTCTCTTTGAGCAGCCAGCACCTCAGGCTGTTTCTTGCCCATGGCCCGGCGGAGGAGGTCAGCTTCTCCAAGAGTGAAGCCTGCCAAGGTGCTTGCCACCTTCATTACCTGCTCCTGATACAGCATGTTTCCGTAAGTCTCTTTCAAAACAGCCTCAAGGTCAGGATGGGGATACTCGATAGGCATTTCGCCGTGCTTCTGCTTGGCGAAGTCTTGGACACGCCCCAAGGGGCCGGGCCGCCCCAGAGCTAGGATTGCAATGATGTCTTCAAAACATGTGGGCTTAACTTCCCTAAGAAGGCCTTGGAAGAGGCTGCTTTCCAGCTGGAACACACCCAGGGAGTCCCCGCAGCAAAGAGCCTGATACACCTCGGGATCTTCCAGATCGATAGCAGTCATGTCGATTCTTTCGCCGCGAGTGCGGTAAATGTTCTCAAGGGTCTTGCCTATTACAGTAAGAGTGCGAAGCCCCAGAAAGTCCATTTTCAGGACACCAAGAGCCTCCAAATCCTCCATGGCAAACTGGGTTGTAACTGTTTCGTCGTTAGCCTTATAAAGAGGAATCCTCTCTGTCAACGGATCCTTGGATATCACGACCCCCGCAGCATGGGTCGATGCATGCCTTGGCATACCCTCTACTGCCTTCGCGGTATCAATGAGGTTCTTAATCTCTTCGTCCCTGTCATATGCATTCCTGAACTCAGATGATGTCTGAAGTGCTTTTTCAATAGTCATCCCAGGCTCTGCAGGGACCATCTTGGCAATTCTGTCTACGTCGTTATAAGGAATATCCAGAGCCCTGCCTACGTCTCTTACAGCTGCCCTGGCAGCCATTGTTCCGAAGGTGATTATTTGAGCCACCCTATCTGCTCCGTATTTCTCTGTTACGTACTCTATGACTTCTCCACGCCTTTCGTAGCAGAAGTCTACGTCGATATCAGGCATGGTCACGCGCTCAGGATTGAGGAACCGCTCAAAAATCAGCCCGTATTTAATGGGATCAATATCTGTGATACCTAACACATAAGAAAGCAGACAGCCGGGCGCAGAACCTCGCCCTGGCCCGACGTAAATCCCACGGCCCTTGGCAAATCTTATAAAGTCCCAGACGATGAGGAAGTACCCGGCATACCCCATCTTGACTATGACATCCAGCTCGTAATCGAGCCGCCTCTCAAGATCTTCCGTGATTTCTCCGTATCTTCTCTTAACACCTTCCCGCGCCAGATGCCGGAGATATGTCTCCTCAGTAAAGCCTTCAGGCACCGGGAAATGAGGCACTTGCGACTTGCCGAACTCGAATCCGAAGTTGCACTGCTCAGCAACGACCAGCGTGTTTCGGATAGCTTCCGGAAGATCTGAAAACGCAGCCTTCATCTCTTCAGAAGACTTAAGATAGAATTCGTCAGTAGGGAATTTCATCCTGTCCGGATCTTTCACTGTTTTCCCTGTCTGAATGCAAAGCAGGACATCATGGAGCTTGGCATCTTCCTTGTGAATGTAGTGGACATCGTTTGTGGCCACAAGGGGGATATCAAGCTCCCTTGAAAGCCTTACGAGGCCTTTGTTTACCTCATACTGGCGGCTGATTTTATTGTCTTGGACTTCAAGGAAGAAGTTCCCCGGGCCGTAGATATCTTTATACCTGGCTGCTTTCTGCTTTGCCCCTTCATAATCCCCTTTCATCAGCAATGAGGGGATTTCTCCGGAAAGACAAGCTGACATGGCTATGAGCCCTTCATTCCATTTCTCCAGGACCTCAAGATCGACCCTGGGCTTATAGTAATGCCCTTCGGTAAAGCCTATACTGGAGAGCTTTACAAGGTTCTTGTAGCCTGTTTCATTTTTGGCAAGGAGTACAAGATGGTACTGGTCATCATCAATATGAGGGACCTTGTCATGGCGGGTTCTTTTTGCAACATATAATTCGCAACCTAAGATTGGCTTAATTCCGGCCTTCTTTGCAGTCTTGTAGAAATCTATAGCTCCGTACAGCACACCATGATCTGTAATCGCACATGCGTCAAAACCCAACTCGCAGGCTCTCACCATCAGATCCTTAAGCTTGCATGCGCCATCAAGCAGAGAATACTGGGTGTGCAGGTGCAAATGGACAAATTCGCCCACCTTACCCCTCCTTTCACCCACACACTGCGTACGGTCAAACTTCACCGGATACAATCGGTTATTGACTGTGTCTAAATTATATCAGTTCTCGGCAACGGGACAAGTTCCTGCATCTCTATCCTGAATGGCATCTTGAGAAGCGCCAAAAGACAAAAGGCGGATGTCTTATGACCTTCTAAGACATACCGCCTGCTCTTGGCCCTATCATGTAAACAAAGGCTCAACCCAACTTAAGCAGTGTGTAGAAGCCTAGATCGGCCGAAATGAATCCTCTTCAGCGTCTTCTCTCGTGAATTCTGAAACCTCACCCAGTATCTCAGCTGCTTCTTCTTCGTTAACCTCTGTCAAGAGCATATCCAGGAGATCCCTGTCCTCTGTGTCAAACTGTCTCCTGATGCGCCGCCTGTGAAACCGCTTTCGACGGACGACACCTGATGCCATAGCTAATCACCGCCTCCTGACAACAGTGTGTGCATCAAGGCCTCAGGTTATCATCGATTTCTTCGTATAAGGGATCAAGGTCCAGAGCCCGGAGGCCAAGCCGCTCCGCTAATCCTTCTACACTGAACTCTTGTCCCAGGGAGAACAGTCCTTTCAGCACTTCGCCTGTCTCAGGATAAGCATATGCCCTCTCACCGAATTTCTGAACGAGGAAGTTCTTTAACTGACCCTCAAAGATCCATGCCCTGAGGTACTGTGCCACATAAAATCCGTCATCCACATCATCAAGGTAATAGACGCCGGAGTGGCGGATCTTCAGCGCTTCAGAAAGAAGGCTTGAGTATTCCCATGGCATGTCGGATATGTCATCTCCTGAATGGAGCCTAAGTTCGTATAGGAGTTTAGCTGCGTATCTTCTTAACATGTAGAGTTTATAGAGGGTAGCAAATCTCAAATACTCCTCAACACGCAAACCATCTGCGTATTCTGAGAGCCAGTGTTCGTTCATTGAAAGGTACTGAAAGAGAAAGGCATACGATTCTGTTACAGAGTTGTCCCCTAAGTACTTGTATTCAAATACCTGCTCCGGCAAGACGCTTCCGAAATGCCAGGCATGGCCTGCTTCATGGAGAATTGTGTGATAATCATCATATCCTCCCTGAGGCATCAACACCAGCATAACCTCTTCAGGAACTCTAAGAGGCGCACAGAACGCCCTCGGAGATTTACCTTCCCTTGGCTCAATATCAATGTGGATATTGGGATAGTTTTCACGGCCCAATCCCATGCCTTCGAGGGTTGAATCCAATGTGGGAATGAGGTTTTCCCGCGGAAACATGTTGTCAAACTCAACCCCTCTGAACAGGTACGCAATGTCATGGCGGCTGACATCGGAGAGCTTCATATCAAGATACCTAATCGCTGCTCTTTCCATGTTATAGGTGTAAATGCTGTCAGTTTCGTCTAGGAACTGCTCCATCTTGTCAGCCAGGATGTCGAGGTCCAGGCCTTTAATGTGTGCGTACAGCGAGCTGTAATTCGTGTAACCTAGGTCTGCCGCAAAAGAATGAAGACACGCAATGCGCTCTTCGCGCAGGGGATTGAGTTCTTTTAGCACTTCCTGTCTCTTGGTTTCCAGTTCTTCCCGGACATGAGGATCCGGTTCATTGGCAAGCACTACAGGAATCATGCGAAAGGGAATCGTCTTCGTCCCAAGCTCCACTACTGCCTGACTCTCTTCGGATATGATCCTGTCAGTCAGTTCCTTCACAGCCTGGTCCATGAACCCGTCTGCTGCAAACCCTGCAAGGTATAAAGCACGCTTTGAGTCTCCGGAGGGATCGTCAGGGCTTAATGAAGGGATGGCTCGCAACAGCTGGAGGACGCTTTCTTTTTCGAAAAGGTCCTGGTATTTCTCGTATATTTCTGATGCATTCAATGTATCCTTAAGTCCGGCACGGTTCTCATAATACTCCCGGGTAAGTTCGCATATGAACTCTTCAGCTCGACCTCTGTATTCTTCCAAATGCTCCAAAACTATCACCCCACATTTATTTGGAGGGCACCTTCTTTGATTATGACTTCATCATCAATCACCAGTGTAGGCCTCAATATGATGCCGTCAAGATGCACAGGGACATCGCAAGTGCCGCCGAAACCTACGTTATTACCTAGAGCAAGGTGGACTGTTCCAAGGACTTTTTCATCTTCCAGGACCTTCCCTGTAATTATAGCACGATCATTCGTGCCTACACCGAGCTCTGCAATGTTCCGTGCAGGCTTACCAAGATCAGCGATTGCATCCTCCAGCATCCTGGCTCCATGCCCGCCTGTGATTTCTGTTACATATCCTGACTCCACTGTCATTTTAATGGGCTCCTCTACCACACCTACCCCTGACATAGCGCCATCTATTACAATCGCGCCTTGAGCCGTACCTTCCACAGGCGCTATAAAAGCTTCTCCGGCCGGAAGGTTCCCGAAATCACCTGGATTATGGTATATACCCGTGTCAGGGTGGCCTGTTCTGCCTTCAAGCGACATAATGATATCGGTTCCTGCCGGAGATGTTATCCGGGCAAGGCTCCCCTTTGACAGGATCTCAGCCATCTTCTCACTCAACCTGGCAATCTTTCTATAGTCCGCAGTCAGAGTCCTTATCGCCGAATCCCGGGTGATTCCGGGCATTGATGCGACTCTCGCTCCGGCTTCATTCGCCTTGCGCCTGGCACCGGTATGAGACAGTGACCTTGACGTCGGCGCCATAATCACGTCAACTGCTTTCATAATCTCTATAACAGGCTCAGGCGGTTCTTCACCATGCTGGGACCTGGCGATCATCTCTACAAAAATGGCTTCAGCTCCCAGATCCTTTGCTTCTTTCCAGAAAGCGTAGCCGATTTCACGCAGTTCCTCATCGGTTATGACAAGCACCTTCTCCCCACCGGAAACCCCCATGCACTGAACCAGCGCCAAATGAGCTGCTTGCCTAAGGTTTTGGCCTTCTCCTTGCTGTATCATTCCTATGACCTCCTGGTATGTTTTGAAAAAAGGGATCAGCAAATGCCTTCCGTTGCTAGTATAGGTGATAACTTCTCTTTCATGCAGTCTTTTCCTTCATATCGCTCCGATTCAGCTTGCCTCGTAAAGGCCCAGGACAATGCTGAAGCCACTTTGAAACTGCACATAAACACAGGAAAAGACAAGATAATAATAGAGAGCGCTAAGTTCTCCACGAAAGGAGTGATAAGCCAAATGGCAAAGAAGACGGCAAAAGACTTATTCATTGACAGGAGGGTGGCGATAGATCCTGTGCCTCTTTCAGGCAAGAAGAAAGGCACGATAATGTATAAAGGGCTGTTGTCGATGTCAGGAGCTGACTCAATATATCTTTACTCCGGATATGACGAACACTGGGCAAACGCAAGCCTTACCCCTATGACAAAAATAGATGATACTACCTGGTCTACTGATGTGACAATTGACAGCGACAAGAAATTCTTCAACTTCTGCTTTAAAGACGGTGCGGATCATTGGGATAATAACTCCGGCCTTAACTGGGGAGTCACCATTGTCTAGCCGGGGAAAAGCCTCGGGGTTGCTGATTTCCGCAACCCCTCTCTCCACGGTTTTAAGGTATAATAATGGTAAGCGCCTTCGCATAAAAAACGCACTAAGTGCATAGCTCATAGTGCATATATGCAAATCAGTTGGCAGCTTACCGGAGGAGAGAATGTGTTTGGATTGCTCCCGATGATTCTAATATTTATCCTGCTGTTACCGGCTTTTTTCTTCCTTTTCTACTTCAACATCGCTGCAATATCCTTCACAAAGCTGGGACTTTCTCCTCAAGGCGCTATGCTCCTGTTTACCTTCTCATTAATTGGCAGTGTAATTAATATCCCTGTATCAAAGCAAAAAATCGTAGTTGAGGAGAAACCTCAGATGGTATTTCCGTTCCTGTTCTACTATCCTCCAAGGGTTCGGCATCAAGTCATTGCAGTCAATGTAGGCGGAGCGATCATCCCTACGGTGTTTGCTCTATATCTCTTAACCTCAGGGAAGACTCCTCTGGTTCCTGCATTGATATCCACGACCATCGTAACGCTGGCGACTAACGCAATGGCAAGGGTTGTTCCGGGAGTTGGAATATCTCTACCTGCCTTCATCCCGCCGTTGGTAGCTGTAAGCTCAGCGTTACTCCTTGGAGGCGAATCCGCTGCTCCTATAGCATACATAGCAGGTTCTCTCGGAACACTTATCGGGGCTGACCTATTGAACCTGCATAAAATCAAGAACATCGGTGCTCAAGTTGTAAGCATAGGTGGAGCAGGAGTATACGACGGAATATTTCTCGTGGGAGTTATAGCAGCGTTTCTCGCAGCCTGAGCTGTTCTTAAAGTGCCTGATTTAGCGTGTAATGCGCATTAACACAAAAACAGCCTGCCTTCAGAACCGGAGGCAGGCTGTTTTTATTAGCCGATACGTTTATGGAAATGAAAAAGTACAAAAAATGGTGGCCCCGACGGAATTCGAATCCGTGTCTTCGCCTTGAGAGGGCGATGTCCTAGGCCGCTAGACGACGGGGCCACATTAAACAAATCCGGATAAAGATTTTCCCGAGAAAACTCTGGCTGGGGAGGGAGGATTCGAACCCCCGCATACAGATCCAGAGTCTGCTGTCCTACCACTAGACGACTCCCCAGCACATTGTTGACTTAACAAAATGATTCTAGCATACCATGGGCTAAGCGTCAAGCCTCGCGAGTCTCTTAAGGGCTGAATCGATCCGCCTGCAACAGGCATCTTTTCCGAGGATCTCCATGACCTCGAAAATTCCGGGGCTTACAGATCGCCCGGTCAAAGCCACTCGGAGAGGATGGATGACTTCTCCGGCTTTCCGCCCGACTTCTTTAGCATATCCCCTGATAACCTCTTCCACAGCCTGTCTGTTAAACGGGCTTGCTGCCTCAAGTCTCGCCTTGAGCGCTTCAAATGTCTCAGGCACGTAATCACGGGTTAAGAATTTGCTGATAGCCTCATCATCAACGGCAAACTCGTCAGTGAAGAAGAAATCCCCTTGACTGACAATGTCACCCATTGTCCGTATCCTCTCTTTCAGTATGGAAACAACGGCACGGACCTTAGAAAGTTCTTCATTGCTTGGCTCCTCAGATACCAGCCCTGCTTTTCGCAGATGATCTATGGCAAGATCAACTAAGACCTCATTGTCTTGCTCACGAATATAGTGGCCGTTCATCCAAAGGAGTTTGTCCGGGTCAAAGATAGCCGGATTCTTGGAGACTTTGTCCAGTGTAAACTTTTGGATAAGCTCTTCCCTGCTGAAGATCTGCTGTTCAGCATCGTACGCCCATCCAAGGAGCACCAGGTAGTTTATGAGCGCTTCAGGAAGATACCCGTCGTCCCTGTATTGTGTAACTGAAGTTGCGCCATGACGCTTGCTGAGTTTTGTCTTATCTTTCCCGAGAATCATTGATACATGGGCAAACCTTGGAAGTTCAAAACCCAAAGCCTTATACATCATGATCTGCTTGGGAGTATTAGGCAGATGCTCATCAGCGCGGATCACATCTGTAATCTTCATCAGCGCATCATCTATTACAACAGCGAAGTTGTATGTAGGATACCCGTCAGACTTCAGAATGACAAAGTCGTCAATATGCTCGTTTTGGAAAACCACATCTCCCCTGACAATGTCATTTACAACGGTTTCTCCTTCAGGCACCTTGAACCTTAGTGCAGGTTTCCTTCCTTGTGCTTCGTATGCGCGAATCATCTCAAGTGAAAGCTGTCTGCACCTACCTGTGTATCCCGGCGGCTTACCTGCCTTCATAGCCGCCTCTCTGGCTTCACTGAGCTCTTCAGGTGTGCAGTAACACCGATAAGCATGGCCTGACTTGAGGAGTCTCTCGGCGTATTCCCTGTAGATGTCGAGCCGCTCCGACTGGAAGTACGGGCCGTATTCTCCCCCGACAATAGGGCCTTCGTCCCAGTCCAGCCCCAGCCATTTGATGCTCTCGATGATTGCGTCTGTTGAGGCATCGGTTGACCTTTCCACATCTGTATCTTCAATCCTCAAGATCAAAGATCCGCCATGGTGCCTCGCAAAAAGCCAGTTAAACAACATTGTACGCGCGCCTCCGATGTGGAGATACCCTGTCGGAGACGGAGCGAATCTGACTCTAACTTTGCTCATAATCGAACTCCCTTCAAAACGCGTCACTGACTTGCATTATATACCAGCATCAATACGCGTTCAAGGGATGGTGAAATGTATGGGAGGTATCTTGTTGCCGGAGGTTGCGATGGCCGAATCTTGATAATGCCTATCTAAACTTCGCCTGCTCACCGCAGTGTATCTCATAGCTCCAGTTTCGCCCAGAGTTGTTGTCCCAGTTGCCTGCATTGTCTACAAAGCAAAATTGCAGCCTGGAACATTGTTCAAGAGGGATCTCAACCGATGCCTTAAAAGTCATGTCTCGTACCTTTGACATGGGGATATCACAGACTCCGCTCCACCGGTCATGTCCGTAGCCCATACGTAATGTTACGTGCTCTGCACCGGACTTTGCCAACAGCCCGCTGTACTCAATGTCAACTTTGTCTCCTGCGGTAATCTGCGTCGGGGAAACATACACTCCGTCATCCGCCCAAGGAGAACCGGCCATATCGTGAGCTTCTCCTGCCGATTCATGAGACAGCCCGATGAATTCGTCTGACACCTCAACATCAGGCCGCCTAATCCTCCTGCTAACCCAGTCAATTATCCCTGCCATAGTCCCAAGGCCTCCTTAACTGCGATAATTACTTTAAGTCGTGTACATAGTGTCTCTGAGCTGTCAAAACAGTATAGATGCAATTTCAGGTTCATGTCTCATCTTCAGGCGGTCCTGCTTTTTCTTTGACACGCACAAATTCTCTGAACTCGACCTTTGCAAATCTTCTTAGCCTTTCCTTCACCCCGCTGATGCTCCTCTCTGTCACCAAAAGATATACAGCAGTACCTATAAAAACCAGAAGGATCAACCAGACTACAGTAGAAGCCGCAACTCCGCCCTCTCCTTTGGCCTGACGCGCAGCGGTTCCTCTAGCGGTTTGGCCTGAAGGCGTCACACCGTAAAGAACAGCAGGGATGGAATTGATGAAATTCACCATAACCCTCTCCGCTGCCTCTCTGCTGTTCTCGTGGGACCCCATTTCAAAAAGAAGTGCCCTGGGTGAAAGGTCTTGATTGAAGGTGCCGTCGCCGTAGAAGATGCCCCTTACAAACCCTGGAAACTCCTTGTCCGCAAAGTGCTTCAACGCAAGGGCAAACTGTTCGTTCGCTTTGAGATTCGGATTCTGCCTGCCTAGCACAATCATAACTTTTGCGCCGGGCTTGCCCATTACTGTGGTGGCATAAGCGCTGAGAGGTGCAGCATCCCGGTGAAGGTCCAAGAGTGCGTCAGGATTTTTTTTCAGCAAAGAAATGGCTGTCCGCCGTGAACGCATGTAGGCTGAACCGTCATGGGGAAGGTGCGATTCCCATGAATGGACAGTCTTTAGGCCTACTGCGTTCTTGAGGCTGGCTGAGATGACTGCACCGACGTCGTATACGTCGCCATGCGGTGTAACTGACGGCGAGCCGCTGGTAGGAACATACGATTCATCACTGTGCGTATGGTAAATCGCGACAAGGCCCCCTTGCGGCGCACGATCCGCTGCCAAGCCAACTCCCGCACGGAGGAAGCCAAGCCTCAGAAGGGCTTGAGCCTGAAAAGCCAAAGCCTCTGTTTCTACATCCACTGTTTCGATAAAATCAGCCCAGGCAGTATGGCCTTCAACATTTACCACGCGGTATCTGCTGTTGTCTTCATCGATGAACTCGTCCCCTGCTACCACCACATGGCAAGTCTCCATCAAAACCTTTTTCGTATCGTGGTCAATAATGGTGTACCACTGAGACGTATCTTCGTCTCCTGCAAAAACCGTCCACGTTGTCAGAAGAAGCAAAGCCATGAGGATTACTCCGATTAAACCGACCCGTCTTGCCACTGATATCTCTATTCCTTCCTGTATAGACTCCTCTTTTGGATTATTACCTCCTTAGTATGGAGTATCAGAAGGAAAAAGATGAGCCCTGCGGAACTCGAACACAGCAGGGCTCATTAAAATATTGCAGATTCAAGAAAGGCTAACACTGGGATATTACGGATTCAGGAAGCTCTAACACTAGGCTTTTGCCACAAGAGCTTTTGCCCTTTCCTCAGCTTTCGCAAGGACTTCCTGTTCATCTACGCCTACAAGGACTCCGTCTTCCATGACTGTCTGCCCGTTGATGATGACGGTCGCAACATCATCAGCTCTTGCAGAGTAGATGATATGTGAAATCAAGTCGTGCCTGGGGTGCATATGAGGCTTGTTCACATCAAGTAGTATCAGGTCAGCCTTCTTCCCCGGCTCTAAAGAACCCATTTCAGAATCCATTCCCATAGCCTTCGCCCCTCCGAGAGTGGCCATGGCAAGGGCTTGCCCCGCAGGAATCACAGTTGGGTCATTTTCAGCCAGCTTATGTAGGAATGCAGCAAGCCTCGCTTCTTCAAGAAGATCAAGATTGTTGTTGCTTGAAGCCCCGTCTGTGCCCAGCCCCACTTTTACACCTGCTTTTAACATGGCAGGAACAGGGGCTATACCTGACGCAAGCTTCATATTGCTGGTTGGGTTATGGGCAACTCCCACCCCTTTTGCACTGAGGATCTCGATATCCTTTGGCGAGACATGGACACAATGGGCAGCAAGGGTCCTGAATTCAAAAAGGCCGATGCTGTCCATAAGCTCTATAGGAGACATCCCGCCGTGCCGAGCCTTGGATTCCTCCACTTCCCCTCGGGTTTCAGACAGGTGTATATGCATGCCTGCGTCATATTCTTCAGCAGCTGCCATCACTTTCTCAAGGAAGTCCAGGGGACATGTGTACGGAGCATGGGGGCCGAACATCACTGTTATGCGGCCGTCTGCCTCTCCGTGCCAGGCCTTATATAAGTCTATGTTCTCCTGTAAAGCCCGGGAAGAGTCAGGTGACGCGCCGATAAGCCCTCTTGCCAGGCAGGCGCGGATACCTGTATCTCTCACGGCCTTCGCGGCGGCATCCATAAAGAAATACTGGTCTGCAAATGTAGTTACACCTGCTCGAATCATTTCGATGCACGCAAGCATTGTGCCCCAATAGACATCTTCTGAATCCAGATGAGCTTCAATCGGCCAAATCTTCTCCTCCAGCCATTCCATAAGGACCATGTCATCAGCGTAACCCCGAAGGAGTGTCATGGCTGTATGGGTGTGGGCATTGACAAAGCCGGGAAGAGCAATCATGCCTGATGCATCTATACGTTTTTTTGCGCTCCGGAATTCAGGGGGAGCAGGGGACGGACCTGCATACAGGATCTTTCCGCAACCTATGGCAACAGTGCCTTTGTCTATAACCGTAACCGTTTCGGCCTTGCCTGATGAAACAGGCGAAATCACCGTCATGCCTTCAAGGACTATGTCCACTTTCTTATCGCACGCAGCCTCAGTCATCTCGATTCCTCCATTCCCCGGATATATCTAGTCTGCCAGGCTTCTGAGCACACTAAGAGCCCTCCTGGCTCTTGCAAGCTCCAAAACAGACAGTACGTACCAGCCTTTCTCCCGGTATGCAAGGCCCAGCAAAAGATGGGTATAATCATTGGACGGATCTATTTCCAACGCAGCTTTCAGCACGTCGATTGCCTCATCGAGCCTGTCCACCATCGCCAGGCTGTAGGCATAGTAATGGTGGATCCACACGTTCATAGGGTCCAGCTTCATCAATGACTCGAAGCACTCAAGGGATTCTTCATATTCTCCGAAAGCGTAGTATGCAAAGGCCAGGAGATTGAGACTGATAATATCATCAGGCGAACCCTTCACTTTCTCCGAGTTTTCGCGTATCACTTCTTTTCCAAATTCTTGATATCCTGACGATTCGATGATGCGAATCTCATGGGTGGCCTCGGGAATCATGCCGAGGTTTGCGTAAGATACCGCCAGCATCAGATGGGTATTGAGGTCTTCATCTTGGCCCTTGCTGACATCCTCAAGAATGCCTTCCCAATCCACTTGTGAACGGGAATGTCCTGTGTTTGCTCCTTCCGCATGGAGCAGTCCCTGATGAAAAGCAAGCCAAACAAGGACAAAGACAATCAGGATGCGAATGATGCGTGAATGCTTAATCTGGGCTTTGCTTTGCAGTCTGTAGATGTGCGTCTCTTCCATGATTTAAGCTCCTGCAGATATCAAAATGGCCTCAGAGGTTACGCGGCGCGAGCCGTGCACGGCCTGACTGCCTGTCATGACCGGGAACTTACGGAATACCCGTATTGTCCCAGCTTCTCGCCGAGGGCATAATAGTCAGGGCCTACATATGCAAACAGATCCAGGTTATCCATGTTGACCCTGCCTTCGGCTGTGAGAACCCCATCCTTGGCGTAGACCGCTACTATCTCCCCTACGAAAAGCTCATGGCTACCCAGGACGATACTGTGCCTTACCTGACATTCCATGTTAATAGGACATTCATCAATGTAGTGACATCCTGTCTCTTCGCCTTTAACAGGGGTCAGGCCAAGCTCTTTAAACTTATCTACGTCCCTGCCCGATACATTACCACAATAGTCAGTGGCATAGAGGGTTTCTTTATCCGGAATATTTATGCAGAATGCTCCTGTTTCCTTAATAATGCCATGAGAATGCCTGACGAGGCTGACGGCAATGGACACCATAGGCGGAGCCCCGCAAGACACACCTGTCCACGCCACTGTAATAATATTGGGATGGCCGGAACTGTTAGTGCAACTGACAGGCACTGCAGGAATAGGATAAAGGTAATTCCTTAGTTTAGCTCTTGTCTTAGCCATTGCAATATCTCTCCTTTACGAATTGGTGTCAGGATCCGATGCTCTGAGAAACCTAACAAGGGGAACTCCGATGAGCAGCACCGAAGCTGCCTCAGAAACCCCTATGCTGAGGACAAATGCCCAGTAGCTTAACCTTATCTCTGACAGGAAACAAAGATATGCACTTACTATAAAAGCATTAAGCAATATCGGCCAGACATATGCAACAAGGCTTCTCCTCGTTACCCTGGTAAGCACTGCAGCCAGCAGCGTCGTGAGGCTGCCTAATATGACATCCAGGATCCCGTACGGACCGATCAGGTTCGCTAGAAAGCATCCGATGAACAGAGCAGGCACAGCTTCAGGATAAAGAATGGGAAGCAAGGTCAATCCTTCTGCCGCCCTGAACTGAAACTGTCCGAAACTGATAGGAGCAAGGGCATATGTTACCCCGACATATACTGAAGCGATTACGCCTCCACGCACTATTCTTTTTAGGACATCCTTCTTCTCTCCGCCCTCTGCCCTTTCCACTACTGGGACACATCCTTGCTAAGTCAATGAATATACTCCTAACTTTATGCGTCTTTTATTATTCTCCTTCTTCACATGGGAGTCCTTCGTAAGGCCTGTTCCTGATTCTGTGCAGAGTCTTTTGGGAGGGCGTAAGAGGCGCAAGAGAAGAGGCGCATTCTACCGGAAACGTGCGCGTAACGAGGTTAGAGTACACGAGTACGGTGGCCTGAGGCCGGCCACCGTATTCTTTCGCTTCTTCCCGCACTTCTTTTCATCTTCTTCTCACACTTCGCTCACACTTCCAGGAGTATCCTGTCGTCAGACAGCTGCTCCCCTCTGGCATCATGGAAGCGTTTCAGAAGGTCAGACACGGTCATTTCCGACCGCTCAGGATCGCTAACATCCAATACAATCTCGCCTTCATGCATCATTATCGTCCTTGTTCCCACTGAAAGCGCCAGGCGGAGGTTGTGGGTAACCATGAGGACAGCAAGGTTCCCGCGGCCGGCAATCTCATTGGTAAGCTCCTGGATCTCCTGGGCAGTCCTGGGATCGAGAGCTGCTGTGTGTTCATCAAGGAGCAAAAGCTTCGGCCGGGACAGTGTAGCCATGAGCAACGCCAGAGCCTGCCTTTGCCCGCCTGATAAAAGCTTCACCGGCTCCTGGAGCCTATCTTCCAAGCCAAGGCCGAGAGTAGCCAGCTTCTCCCGGAAGAAGTCTCTATGCTTCACCGAAACGCCCTTAGACAGCCCACGGCGCATACCTCGCTTATAAGCCATGGCCATATTCTCTTCGATAGACATTGATCCTGCTGTTCCCTGCATTGGATCTTGGAATACTCTCCCCATGAGTGAAGCACGCCTGTGTTCAGGCAGACTCGTAACATCTTCGCCATCGATTACTATCTGTCCGCTGTCAGCCGGGAACACTCCGGCGATTACATTAAGAAGGGTGGACTTACCTGCTCCGTTGCTACCGATTATCGTCACGAAATCGTTAGGCTGAAGGCTTAAGGTAACGTTATTTAAGGCCATCCTTCCGTTGCCTGTGCTTGTCTGGAATTTCTTACAGAGAGACCTCAGTTCCAACATCCCTTACAGCCTTCCTCCTTTCGCTATTGTCAATCCTCTGCTTGATGGACTTACTTGATAACGCTGCTATTACCAGGACTGCGGTGACAAGCTTCAAGTCCGTGGGCGCAAAACCCAGGCGAAGGGCAAGGAACACTGCAAACCGATAGATTATTGAGCCGATTATCGCCCCCAGAGTCCCCATTCCCACTGATCTCGGGGGGATAATAGCCTCTCCGATAATCACTGAAGCCAATCCCGCAACAACGGTACCGATGCCCATGCCTATATCTGCAAATCCCTGATACTGGGCAACAAGTGCACCTGACAGTGCAACCAAGGCATTGGCAAGCCCGATACCCATGATCTTCATTGAGTCAGTATTGACTCCCAGGCTCCTTATCATTGCCTCATTGTCACCGGTGGCCCTCAACGCAAGCCCGAACTCGGTTCTGAGGAAAAGATCTATAACAAGCTTGACAACGGCCACTACTATGCAAAACAAAAGGAAGGCGGAGACTCCCGGCGGAATCCCCTTATTCTGCAGCACCGTAAGGACCGTACCTGTCCTCAGTAAAGGCACGTTGGCCCTGCCCATAATCCTGAGGTTCACGGAATACAGTGCGGTCATCGTGAGGATTCCCGCCAAAAGGTTGGAGATCCTCAGCTTGGTGTTGAGCATGCCTGTTGCCGCTCCGGCAAAGAAGCCTGCAACAGGTACCAGGAGGGTCCCTGCGAAAGGGTGCACTCCTACTGTCAGCAGCCTGGCAGCGATGGCAGCGCCCATCGGGAAACTCCCGTCAACTGTCAGATCGGGAAAATCCAATACCCTGGAACTCAGGTAGACTCCTACTGCCATAACTGCGTACACCAAACCTTGCTCCAGAACCCTAATTACCGCCCCAAACGCCAGACTCACCTTATCACCTCATACGCATCGTCAATCAAGTCCTCCGGGATCTCAGCGCCCATCCTCTCTGCTGCTGACATATTCAAGGCTATTTGTATATCCTCGGGATACTCTATGGGAGTGTCGTTAGGCTTTGCCTCTCCTTTAAGAATCCTGGCTGCTATGTCAGCTGTCTGCATCCCGAGAGCATAGTAGTCTATCCCTATGGTTGCAAGGGCGCCTCGCCTTACACCGTCAACTTCACCGACGATTACCGGGATCTTAAAATCCTCTCCTACTTTAATCACTGACTCCAGAGCGGATACAACTGTGTTATCAGTGGGCACGTAGATCGCGTCTACCCTGCCTACCAGCGATTGAGCTGCTTCATATACACCGCTGGATGCACTTACAGTCACCTCAACAAGCTGAACTCCGAGGATCTCTGCACTTTCTCTGGCAATATCCACCTGAACAAGAGAGTTGGTCTCGCCTGCGTTATAAAGTACGCCGACACTCTCTACCTCAGGGCATATCCGCTTCAAAAGTTCCAGCTGGCTCTTTACAGGGGTAAGGTCAGATGTGCCTGTACAATTGGTCCCAGGCCTTTCTATTGAATTGGCAAGCCCTGCTGCAACCGGATCTGTCACAGCCGTTATCAAAATGGGTATGTCCTTGGTAGCGTTGGCTGCTGCCTGGGCTGTAGGCGTAGCAATCGCCAGGATCATGTCTACCTTCTCAGATACGAACTTTTCTGCGATAGACTGGGCGACAGCCATGTCACCCTGGGCATTCTGTATGGAGAACTCGGTGTTCTCTCCTTCTTCGAATCCTAGCTCAGCTAGGCGCTTGATAAATCCGTCCCTGGATGCGTCCAGGGCAGGGTGCTCCGCAATCTGCATAATACCTATTCTGGTAACATCAGGTTTCCTACCAAACCTTGGCAAAGCCACTGCCAGAATTGCAATGACCACTATAGCTCCTATGACAATAAGCATTCGGTTCATTCCGGGTCTTCCGGATGCCATTTAAATCCCTCCAGTTAATGTAGTTGAAATAGCAAACGTAGAGTGCTCGTGCGGTATAATAGTCCTCAGGATAGTCAGGTTCAATCATGGCATCCATCCCCCCCATCCTGGTCCTGCCACCCGTTCCAAGAGGAACTCTCTTTGCACACTTTCAGAACGAGTGATGTTGCAGAACCCCGTATACCGGGTATCTGTCGTAATGTCTGAGTCAGGAACCTGTAGAGTTCTTCATTGGAGCCGAAAACGGCTTCCACCATGATGTCATGTGCACCTGCGCAGACAACGACATACCTGACTTGTGGCGCTGCAGCAAGCTGTGCCACAACCGTGTCAGGCGAATCCCCTTCAACATCAACGCCGATTATGGCAACGAAATTCATGCCTACTTTGAAAGGGTCGACAACTGCCTTTATTTCAATGATGCCTTCTTCGATAAGGCGTGCAACTCGCTTTCTGACAGTGCCTTCCGCTACTCCCAGTTCCTGCGCAATGAAGGTAAATGGGGTTCTGCCGTCTTGCTTCAAATATGACAGAATAGCAACATCAAGGTCTTTCAATACAGGAGAACCGCTCACGAATTTCGCCCCAATACAAAAAAGATTTACGAATATCGTAGTTCTCTAGGCACACATGTGCGTATCACGCAATATAGCAACCTATATTCGACGGATGATGCAATTATCCTTCTTTTCGAAGAAACTTTTTTGAGGATACCATAAAGTTACATGGAGCGGGGGGTCCTGCGCGCAACGAATCTTTGCCTTATGCGCCTGGAGAGTTTTTGCCTGAGGCGTAGAGGAGGCAATATTATCATCTTGTCTGCCAAAGTGTCCATGAGGAATTTGTATGAGGAAACCACGATCACGCCGGAACATCCGTACAGGACAGATGCTCCCATGAATGAACTTGCGACCCCGAAGGCGCTGCCCAGGTATCCTCCGAGGAGCGGCCCGAGGACAAACCCGGCAGACGACATGGAGTTCATAACCCCAAAGACTGTGCCGCGAACCTCAGGTGTCGCTGCATGGGCCACAAGGACGTTGATTGCCACAGTCATGGCTACGCTGGGTATGCCTGAAAGAAACCGGAAAACACCTAAGCTGTACACGGATCCGGAAAAACCTTGCAGTATCATAAAGACCACTAGAGCCAGCAGGCTGTCTCTCAGCATAGCTATGTAGTTTCCTCTCCAGTACCTACCTACAACAGGCGCCGCAACCGCTGTGGCTAGACCGAACAGCGCTGCGATCACACTGGTGGCAAACGCTGCACTGTCAGGGGAAAGCTCTTTGATCAACAGGGGTAAGGTGGGACGGGTACATGCTGTTCCTGCCTGCATAAGAACTAGAACGGCAAACAGAATCTGCAAGATAGGCAGGGAGATCGCATTTTTCATACCTTTGATAATACCGGTTCGCTCCGTAGTGCGGATTGTTTCCTCTTTCACGATGAAGACAGCTATCAACGTAGCTACAACAGGCAGTGCTGCACACGCTATGAAAGCACCGCTAAGGCCGAAGGCACTTACAAAAGCTGCGCCTAAAAGCGGGCCTGACACTGTCCCAATTGCTATAGTCGTCTGCAACAAGCCCATTGCGAAGCCAAGCTCGTCATTGGGCGTGGTACTTGCAACCAGCATGGTTGCAGCGGGGATATATCCTGAAAGCGCTCCGATAAAGGCTTTAAGCCAGAAGATGTGCAAGTGGTTCGTGGCAAAACCGATAAGGGCGTATCCGATCACAAGGACTGAACCTGCACGAACAAGCATCGGACGCTTACCGTACCTGTCTGCTAATGAGCCCCACAAAGGTGCCATTATAGCCGAAGCCAGGGCACCCACAGCGAAAACCGCACCTGACCAGAACGAAACATTGGCCGCTGTCTCAAGCTCAGAAAGAAGGATAGGCAAGAACGACACAATGATCATGTCTCCTGCCTGGATAAGAGCACAACCTATACATAAGGCAATCAGATTGCGGCGGTATTTCAAACTAACATTCCTCCAGCCTTACAAGGCATGCTTATTACAGCCTGTATAATATCATAACATACCTTTCTGTCCCACTTAAACAGGCCGTGCTTAAACAAGCCGTAAGGTTGGAGGAAGTTTCAACTAAGTTATGCCGGATAGGCCAGGGCTTCCAGTTTGTTTCTGGCTACACCGTAGACGCTCATATACTCAGCTGCTGAACGGTTCCAGGAAAAGTCATGGCGCATTGCGTTCTCCACCAAAGACATCCATATCCTCCTGTCCCGGTAGACCGCGATCGCGCGCAACACCGCATCCTTAAGCGCATCAGCTGAATACTCGGCGAAAGTGAATCCGTTCCCTGCCCGTCTTTCAGGTTCGTAATTGGTGACAGTGTCCGCAAGCCCGCCTGTGCTCCTTACAATGGGAATCGTGCCGTAGCGTATACTGATAAGCTGCCCCAATCCGCACGGTTCAAAGCGGCTTGGCATCAGGAACATGTCACACCCAGCATAAATGCGCTGGGCCAAAGCAACGTTAAACCCGATTTCAACGGCTATCTTGTTTGGATATTCCTGGTGGAAAGAGCGGAACAGCTCTTCATAATACGGGTCTCCTGTCCCGAGAAGAACGAACTGGACGTCTTCCCTCATGAGGTCAGGAATAATCTCTGCGATGAGGTCTAAGCCTTTCTGGTCTACGAGCCTGGACACAACACCCATGAGAGGCACATCCCCGGGCGGCAAGTCCAATTCCCGCTGCAAGGCATACTTGTTCTCCATCTTGTCGTGTAAGTTGCCTATGCCGTAATTACGGTAGATGCGCGCATCTGTCTCAGGGTTGAATTCATGGTAATTCAAACCGTTAACAATGCCGTATATGTCCTGTGCTCTGGACCTTAGAACCCCGTCCATAAGCTGGCCGTAGACAGGTGTTTGGATCTCCTTGGCATAGGTTTTGCTGACTGTGTTTATCACATCGGCGTACACGATTCCCGCTTTCATAAAGCTTACGTTCCCGTAGAACTCAATGCGCTCAGGAGTGAAGTACTCGTCTCCCAAACCGATCAGAGACAACACCTCTCGAGGGTAGTTCCCTTGGTACTTCAGGTTATGGATGGTAAACAAAGTGGCTATTCCCTGGTATAGCGGGTCATGGCGGTATTTTTCACGGAGAAGAAGAGGCACAATTCCGGTTTGCCAGTCATTGCAATGTATTACATGAGGCGCCCAGCCTAAGCGCTTTATCATCTCCAGGATTGCCTTGGAGAAGAATGCGAATCGCTCGGCCTCATCAAAATACATGTACATGTTATCCCTGTCGAAGTAATGGTAGTTATCGATGAAATAGACGGGGACGAGCCTTTCCATTCCATTGAGCCTTGCCCGAATTACGCCTTCCCTGAGGATAGCAGTGGCTTTTCTCTGGCCTACCTGTACCGGAAAATCGCCTAATGTTTTATAGTCAGTGATTCCCCGGTATTTCGGCATTACCACCCGGACATCATTTCCCATTACAGCCAAGGCTTTCGGGAGGGAGCCTGCCACATCTGCGAGGCCTCCTGTCTTCGCGAACGGCGCAACTTCAGGAGAAGCAATGAGTATTCTGTAGGTTTCATCAAGCTCTTGGATATTCATTCACTGGATACCCCTTCCTGTTCCTCCAGGCCCAGGGTGCAACTGACTCAGCATCGTCCGGCCCTTTGCGGCCCTTTGCGTGTCAAGAGACACTTTCACGCAAAGCTGCTGCAGCTACTTCTGGGGCTGTCGGATTTATGTAGTACCCCGTGCCCAGTTCGAACCCTGCGATTCTTGCAAGGCGCGGAATCAGCTCGAGGTGCCAGTGATAGTATGCGCTAAAATCTCCTTTCCATGGGGCAGTATGCCACACAATGTTGTACGGGACGTCATCAAATGCCAGTTCGAGCATGCGAGCCACGTTATGGAGCATTGTGGCAAGATCAGCCAATTCATCCCGGGAGATCTCTTCAAAGGCTTGATTGTGTCGTTTCGGGACAATCCAGGCTTCATAGGGGAACTTGGATGCATAGGGGCAAAATGCAAGGAAGTGCTGGGATTCTTCCAGCACTCTCTCACCTATCTCGATCTCTTTCTCAACTGTGTCGCAGTAGAGGCACTTCCCTGTCCTGTCCTTATACTGCTTTGCATAGTCCAATTCCACCTGAATTACCTTAGGCACGATGGGAATGGCAATCAACTGGCAATGGGTATGTGAAAGGGATGCCCCTCCTTCACGCCCCCAGTTTTTGAAAGCCTGAAGATACCTCAGCCGGTCATCTTCTCTGAGAGAACGGAAACGGCTGATTATGGCAAAGAGTATGTCCTCCATCTGTTTCTGGGAATGTTCTCCGAGTGTGGAATCATGTTCCGGCGACTCAACAACGACCTCATGGATCCCTACTGCAGGAGTGCTTACGTAGAGCCCGTACTCACCGTCAGCCGGGATGTCTGTGTCCGTTGAATCCTCGTAATCCAAGGAGAAAGCAGGGAACTTATTCGGCACGATCCTTACCTGCCAGCCCTCAACATCAGGCTCTTGGCCCTCCCTGCCCAGCGCAAGCACCTCAGGAGGCGTCATATGCTCATTTCCGGGACAAAACGGACATGTGCCGGTTTTTTGCTCGCCGTGAACGATCTTAAAGTCGGAAGGGCGTCTGCTTCTGGCAGACGCAATAGCTACCCATGCTCCTGATGTAGGATCTCTTCTCAGCTCAGATACCATAAAACCCCTCTTTTCAGCCTGTTTTGTGCGGATTTTGGGTTTTTGTGGCATGCCGAGCTTATCTCTGTATGGACCTTCGGTATATGGGCTTTCAGCCTAGCTTCTGTCGAAGTAGATGTTCTTACCTGTAACTGACAACGGAATGCCGGCTACGATATCAGCATCGATGAAGCCCATCTTCTTGGCAACTACACCTATACGATACATGATCCTGTTATCGATGTTGTGGATGGATGCAACCTTCACTGCCGAGCCAAGGGCAATACCAAGGTCGACGCTCCTCCAAGCACACACAGGACCGGAAAATTCAGAGCCATCACGTAAGCTCGACAAATCCACGCACTTATCATGTCCACATGCGCCACAGTTAAGACCACAAACATCCGCATTCTTCAAACCGATCAGGACACAAGCGGAACTTGCGGCAACATTGGCACCATCACGATCAAAATTTATCTTGCCCGAAGCCTTCCCATATTCATTCATAGCTTCAGCAAGCTTTAAAAGATCATCTCCATCCACAACACCGGTTACTACATAATCTCTTCCGGCTGCTTTAGGAGCGGTCCTCGCGGCGATACACATCAGATCCGCAACCATTCTTATAGCATCTTTCATCAAATACCACCTCCGGGAAGTAACATTCCACGTAAAGCTATAAATTCCTCCAAGTGTTATGTGAGGCCTTAAGAAGTGAAAGGACCAAAGGGAGAGAATGAAAGCAGTAGTACAAAGGCTGGAAACACCGAATGAAGCGAGGATTAAGGATTCAGCAAACCAGCGAGAACGGGCTCTAACCGGCTTTAACCGACTTAACTGGCACTAACCGACTTTAACCGGCTTTAGTAGAATACGTGTTGACCGGTCCTACACCGGTTGAAAGCACTACGAGAACGGAACCCTACACACGGAGCTCCACAATATCTTTGTCTTCAAGAACATAATCTCTGGGCACAGCCTGGCCGGGGAATCTTGCAGACCCCCACACGCGTGCGCTTTTCAGCTTGGACGGAAAGTCGCGGTGGACAGCCTCTGCCATATCCACGACTGTGGCTCCCTTTTTGAGAATGAACGGCTGATTCATGTCAGGATCGTGTCCCGGCTTCTTGCTGTAAATCCGCATAATGCCAAGAAGGTCAAAAATCTCTTTCCTCAGAAGCTCAAGGGTCTCCTTTAGCTCAACTGACGCGCTGATAAGGCGAAATCCGGGAGGGGCATATTCATTGATAAGCTCAAGATTGTCCTCGGCGCCCTCAATATCCATTTTCGTAGCAACGATGAGACAGGTATCTTTAGTATGGTAGTGCAGACCTTCTACGATGTCGTCTCTCAGGATCTTCCTTTCCTTTAATTGCGAGAGAGTCCCGTCAAGCTGGTCAAGGCAATCATCGCTTGAGGCATCAATGGTAATCAAAAGTGCATCTGCATTTCTTATGGCACCTGCAAGCCCGGGCACAAACTCGCCTTCGGTTATGGGAGGCAAGTCTACCAGCTGAATCAAGATGTCTTCATATTCCATCATCCCTGCCACGGGAAAAGCAGTGGCAAACGGATATGGAGCCACCTCAACCTTGGCCCTGGTGAACGCACCGACCAAAGCGGATTTCCCCACATTCGGAAAGCCTACAACAGCGACTTGTCCGGCGCCGTGCCTTTCAACGAGAAAGGGATCGCGCCTGCCTGCTTTGGCCTTTTTTTCACTTTCATCGCGAAGTCTTGCCAACCGGCGCTTTATGTCAGCTTGAAGCTTCTCAGTGCCCTTGTGTTTTGGAATGACAGCCAGCATATCCTCAAGGGCCGCGATCTTCTCGGCGGCGGTCTTCGCGCGTCTATAGACCTCTTCAGCTTCAATATACTGCGGTGGGAGGTTGGCCGGCATAGAGTCACCTGTCCTTACAGCGAAAATCGTCTTGCCATAACCACATCTGCCCAAGACAGATGTGGGCAGAAGGTCCTCTTATTCTTAATTGTAGCATAGTGCCCTGAATTCCTGCTGAATCCGGAATATCTAACTTATCTCTGTCCTCATCTCTGTCCTCACCCCTCTCCCGGCTGCTTCCATATGCTATCTGTTACTCTACTTTTTTGTTTGAACGGGTCATATCTGATTATCAGTAGAAGATATCTTACACCGCCACGATGACTTGCCGGGTGGCCGGATGATTTCCCAGCGTTGCCATGATGCCCCAAGTCAATTTTTGCGATTGCCCGGGATCATGGTATAGGGTATAATTGCGCAGGTAGAAGGGCTAATAGAACTGCCGCGTGAGGAGGAGAGCCATGTACATCAACAGTACCGTGCAGCCGCCAAAGGTCGCATATTTCTGTATGGAGTACGGGTTGCACGAAGAGTTGAAGATTTATGCAGGAGGTCTTGGTATCCTTGCCGGAGACTATCTGAAGTCCGCATGTGATCTGGGACTCCCTGTAGTTGGAATCGGTATCCTCTGGCGACAGGGGTACACTCAACAAATGATAGGGCAGGATGGTAGGCCGTTCGACATCTATCCATCCTATTCCTATGATTTCCTTAAAGATGCCGGAAAGACAGTAAGCGTAAAGATACGCGGGCGAGATGTCAAGTGCAAGATATGGATGGTAGACAAGTACAAGAACGCACCTTTGTACCTTCTTGACACACATCTCCCGGAAAATGAAGACAAGTCGATTACAGGGCAATTATACGGCGGATTCGAAGAAGACCGCATAGCTCAAGAAATCGTCCTGGGAGTCGGCGGAGTAAGGGCACTGCGCGCCCTTGGCATCGATGTGGATATATACCACTTCAATGAAGGGCACGCTGTTCTTGCAGGCATTGAACTGATCAAAGAGAAAATGGCCGGCATGGGCCTAAGCTTTGAACAGGCGATAGCTTTAACCAGGCACGAGGTGGTGTTTACCACGCATACACCTGTAAGAGAAGGGAACGAAGCTCACAGTCATGACGTCTTGCAGTACATGGGCGCATACAACGGCTATTCCCGGAGTCAAATGGCGAGTGTCGGAGGAGATCCCTTCAATATGACAGTGGCAGGCTTGCGCCTGGCCAGAATCGCCAATGCCGTAGCAAAACTTCACCGAGTGACTTCCAACAGAATGTGGAAGGACGTATCGGGCAAGGCGCCGATTATCAGCATAACAAACGGCGTCCATCCGGCCACATGGCAAGATGGAACAGTGCAGCAGGCTTACGATAGCGGCGGCAATTTGTGGGCCGCACATATGCAGGCAAAACTCGCCCTGCTCTCTGAAGTCCATGCAAGGTGCGGAATAACCTTGAATCCCGGCAAAATCCTCATAGGATTTGCCAGGAGAGCCGCTCCCTACAAGCGTAGCGACTTAATCTTCCGTAAGCTGGATGTTATCGAGCCTTACCTGAGATCCGGCGAGATCCAGCTGGTTTTCTCGGGAAAGGCGCATCCCATGGATGGAGCAGGCAAAGACATCGTGGCCAATCTCGTGCAAATGACTAAGAGGTATCCCAACAGCGTAGTATTTGTGCCTGACTATGACATGGAAGTAGGCCGTATGCTGACGCGCGGATGCGATGTGTGGTTGAACAACCCGCGTCGCCCCAATGAAGCAAGTGGAACCTCAGGCATGAAAGCTGCCATGAACGGAGTGCTGAACCTAAGCACTTTGGACGGATGGTGGCCGGAAGCCTGTAAGCACGGGGTAAACGGATGGCAATTCGGAGACGGATACGAAGGGCCAAGCCAGGACCTCCATGACCTAGATGCTTTATACAAGACGCTGTTTTCCGAGGTCCTGCCCACCTACTATGGTAACCCGGATAGATGGGTTCAAATGATGAGAAACAGCATAAGAGATATAAGAGAGCAGTTCTCATCAGACAGGATGGTGGAGGAGTACTACAGCAGGCTGTATATTCCTACTGCAGCGTCAAAGCAAATAGCAGTGCTGGCTAACAATACAAGGTGTATGCCTGCCTAGGTATGTCACCGTGAGATTGCCGGCCATACGAATGTTGACTACCGGCAATGCTCGAAAGTCAAAGGTATATGCCTGCCTAGGCATGTCACCGTGAGACCACCGGCCATACGAGTGTTGCCTTCCGGTAATGCCGGGAAGTCAATGGAAGACATCCTGATCAGAAAAAATCCTGCCCGCAAATCCAGGGCAGGATTTTTTACCATTATCATTGTAGCATGCATAACCCAGCACAGTGCAGGCAATCCAATGCAATACACGAAACCCAATAAAATGCAGGTACCCCCATACTACACAAAGCATCCAATACAATACAGTGAATCCAACACAATGCAGGTAATCCAAGGTGATACAATACATGCAACCCTATTCAATACAGGTGGTCTAATGCGATGCAGGTAGCTTAATGCAATACAGGCAGCCCAATCCGATTGCACACTCATAACCCAATGACACGCTCGCAACTCAATGAAAAACTCGCAACCCAGCAATAAACCTGTAACTTGGTGAAAAACCCGTAACCTAATGAAAAACTTGCAGCCCAATGAAGAGCCTGCAAGTCACTGAAAACATGGAAAAAAGCAACAATTGCAGCGAACTCCGTTACTCAGAAGCAGCTGCTACGTATACCCGGTTTTTCCCTTCATGTTTAGCCCGGTAGAGGGCATGGTCGGCTTCATATACCAGCCTTGATACCTCATCAACGTTATTTGTGCCGGAGCATCCGATACTCACAGTTATCTCAGCGTCGAAAGGCAGCTTACACTCCCTGACTGACCCGCAAATCCTTTCCGCAATAGAAAGCGCCTGCTCGAGAGAGGTGTTCCACAGAAATACGATAAACTCTTCCCCGCCCCACCTGACAATCAAGTCTTCTTCCCGGACTGACTTTCTCAAAGTAGATGCTACGGTACAAAGAGCCCTGTCTCCGAACTCATGTCCGAACCTATCGTTAAGGCTCTTAAAATCGTCAATATCAACAAACAAGACAGCGGCAGGAAGCTTGTCCGGACTCAGTGTCCTGCTAAGGTAACGTCTGAACCCCTCCCTGTTGGCAACACCGGTGAGAGAGTCTGTTGCAGCTCGAACCGATTCTTGCTCATAGGCATGGGACAGATAGAACTGTCTCCATAGAGCGTAAATAGCAGAAAGGAAGAATAGAATCGCAACAATACCGCCTGTCTGGGCAAGCTGAATCAGAAGGAGCGAGAAAAAATAGTAGCTTGGCACAAACCAGCGCACGCTCTTTTTCAAAGAGCTTGTTAACCTTGCTGTAAACCGAAGTTCAGGATCGGTAATATACGAAAACAAACTATGAGCAGCAGTTAGAACCACGTGATATGTGAGAATCATTACAAGTCCTCTAAGCAAACCTTGAAAAGATAATGGCTCTAAAAGGTTGGAGGTTCCCCAGAAAGCTACCATGATGCCATTGGCAGCGAGCAGCGCAATAGCTACACTACCCATATTGAAGGAAATCCGAGGAATTTGGCTGCGGTTACGAATACCGTGCCAGAGAAACGAAGTCAAAATCAACCACGCGGCACCTGGAAGCCCTGTTGTGGAAAGAGCAGCAATCACAAGAGGATAACCTGGCATAAAGGCTGCGTCTGCTGTTAAGAAGACGGCCTTATCAGAGAAAAGAAGATAGGACAACGCCCAGCATCCCACCAAAAGCCAGCTGCTCTCCAGCTCTTGAGTTGCTGCTATCCATGCGAGGATTATAAGGCCCAGGATACCAATTATCCATTCATAAGCTTTGAGGGTTCGTTGATTACCCACTGGAAAACCCTCCAAGTGCACACTATCTCGCCCTTTGGATCCTGTTGCCGGTAGCTGTGTAGAATTCTCCGGAATCCGTGCAAAGGAAAGGCTTGTCTAAACCAATTATATAATACCGTAGTTGAAGGAAATTACCAAGCCTTTCCTTTACAAATAACTCCTGTAAACCCTCGCTATCCTAGCCCCTACAGCTAAATCAACACTCTTAGTGGCAGAGAGCTTACCGCGCGAAGGAAAACCTTCGGCGCGACCGAAAACCCAACGCGTATGGGAAGCCTGCTGCGTGACGGAGAGCTCACCACATGACGGAAAACCTACCGCCTGACCGAGAACCTGCCGCATGTGGTAAGCATATCGCCTGACGAAGAGCCCACCACATGACGGAAAGCCTACAGCATACTGGGAAAGCCTGCTGCGTGACGGAGAGCTCACCACATGATGAAAAACCTACCGCATATAGAAAGCCTACTGCTAACATTGCTGTCCTGGCCGCAATTTGCCCGCTCAAAGGCTTATCTACGGTTGATCGAGTGCTGCCTTCTACTCCCTTTCCGAGAGCAAGCATCCGCTGTGGTCGAAAATGTGCCACAGAAAGGCTGTTTGGTGGAAGGTTTTCTACCACAGTTTTGAGCGTAAGCTCGAAAATGGTAGAGTCTCGACCACCAGGAGGCTCAAAGGTGGAAGGATTTCTACCACGATCAGGCGTTAAGGTGGTAGGATATCGACCACCACGCCTCCCATAATCTTACAAATCACGGTTTGGTGGTCGAAACTCGCCCACATTTTCTGAAAAGGTGGGCGAAAAACTGCCACATTTTCCAAAAAAGTGGTAGAAATCCTTCCACCTGAGCCCGAAAAAGCCCCCAAAACCCGCTTGAAGCCTGAAAATGTGGTCGATTCTCTACCACCTGAGCCGGTTTGGGTGGTTCAGAATCGCCCATTTATGAACGTTTGCTCGAAAAAATCCGAAAGTGTGGTCGAAATTGAACCACCTCTTTAAGAAAAGGTGGTTGAAAACAGACCATTTATGAGCATTTGCTCACAAAATCGGAAAGAGTGGTTCAGACTTAATCATCGTTTCAGAGAATGTGGTTGAAACGGAAGGACACTTTGTGTCAGTCTACAGACGACATTTCATCCAGGATCTTTTCTACGTTCCCGCGAACGTCTGCGGATATCTTGTCAAGGGCTTCCGGGTCACAAGCCTCGAACCGCAAAACAAGGACAGGCTGGGTATTTGACGCTCTTACGAGCCCCCACCCTTGCGGGAATTTTACTCTCACCCCATCTATGCGATCCACGCGAAAATCCTTTGAGTAGAGGTCCGCTATCCGCTCTACTACAGCCTGCTTCAGGTATTCCGGGCACTTCAACCTGATCTCAGGAGTGTTGCAAGCTGTTGGAAGGGTTTCTGCGATTTCTTGGAGGGTTCTGTCCTTGCGTGATAACAATTCAAGTAGTCTTGCACCTGCATATATCGCGTCATCGTACCCATAGTATGTATCGGCGAAAAACAGATGGCCACTCATTTCGCCTGCAAGCACAGCCTTATCCTCTTTGAGCTTAGCCTTGATTAACGAGTGTCCGACTTTCCACATTATCGGCTTTCCGCCTGCTTTCTCAATCTCTTCAAACAGCGCTTCAGAACACTTCACCTCACCGATAATCTTCGCCTCAGGTCGGCGCGAAAGAATATCCCTTGCGAAGATAATGAGGAGCTGGTCTCCCCAGAGAATATCTCCTTCACCGGCTACCACCCCGATCCTGTCAGCATCCCCGTCAAAAGCTATGCCTACTTCTGCACCTGTTTCCTGCATCTTCTTAGTGAGGTCACTGAGGTTTTCGGGGACTGTCGGATCAGGATGGTGATTCGGAAATGTAGGATCAGGCTCAGAATAGAGCTCTATTACTTCATGCCCCATACAGCGATAAAGATCAGGCGCCACAATATTCCCCGTGCCATTGCCTGCATCCACTACTACCTTTATCCTACGCCCCTCAGGCTTTATGCGAAGCGCCTCACAGATTTCATCAATGTATTTCTCATTCAATGACACAGTAACACAAGTGCCTTCTTCTCTGGAGATGAAATCCTCTCTTATCATGATTTCTCTGAGTTCCTGAATTGCCTTGCCGTAGATGGTGGATTTGCCGAGGCATATTTTGAAGCCGTTTTCATTAGGAGGATTGTGACTTCCTGTAATCATCACTCCGCCGCCTACATCCAAGTTGAATAAGGCATAGTAGAGAATAGGGGTAGGGACAAGCCCGATATCGTAGACATCAATTCCGCTTCCCAAGAGCCCTTTCACAAGCTCGTCGCGGAATGTCAAGGAACTTGCTCTTGCATCCATACCTACTGCAACAGCTTTTACATTTTCCCGTGCGTAAAGACTTCCCAAAGCCCGCCCCAAAAGAGACACAAATTCCAAAGTCAAGTCCTTGTCCACAACTCCGCGTATGTCATACTCTCTGAAAACATGGCCGGGAATGTTAACATCAGTTCGCTTCATGACAGTGTCACCGATATGGGTCATTGACTTTCCCCCCAAAGCGAGCATTGCCAGACAATGGCTTTGAACCCTTTAGACACCTCTTTTTGATTATCCTTCCCCGGCATCTTACAGAAGATGCCTTAAACAGTCTTAGACGTTTACGAAATCTCAAAAAGCCCGAAATCCAAACTTTAGATCACTATGCTAAAAGATGTGTCTTGGGCAGGCTTACAATCAAAGTGTAACTAAGATCAAGGCGTAACGATGTCTAATGGGTTCAAATAGAATCAAGAATTAACCTAAGCCGGCAAAACCGCCCCAGTCTTAGCTAGCAGCATATTTCTGCTATAAGCATCCCGACGATTATCAGCGCAGCACCTGTCAGTTGGATGCCTGCCAAAGTCTCACCCAACAGCCACCATCCGAACAACCCGGCAAACACGGGTTCAGTGGCGAATATAATCGCTACATGCGTTGGGTCAGCAAACTTCTGAGCAAAATTCTGCACAAATAATGTTAAGGCCGTTGCAAAAACTCCGAGGAATCCGATTAGAGCAATATCCAGGCCTGAAGGAGAGAACAACAAAGTATGCCCTAATACAAAGGTTCTAAGCCCTACTACACCAAGGGCTGCAATAGCTACAGTCCAAAGCTGTATAAGAACGAGTATGTGCACGTCATACATGGGCGCAAACTTGCCCACTGTCACTATTTGAAAACCAAAGGCTATAGCACCCAGCAAAGAGAGGAAATCTCCTATTTGGATTGTGACAGCTTCCGAAAAATCGAGGCTGAGGAGAGCTAGGCCTATGGTGGCAAAGACTACTCCGATTACAGACGCTGTATCAGGAGATCGTCTCAGAAGCAATGCAGAAAAAACAGGGACTAATACTACGGACAAGCCTGTAATGAAGCCGCATTTTGAGGCAGTAGTATACTCGAGGCCAATAGTCTGGAAGACGTAGCCTGAAAAAAGGATAAGCCCTATTATTACGCCGGCTCTTACAGCCTTTCGGTCAACTTTCCCGATTCGCGGCGCAACAATCAAAGTCGCGATTACAGAGGCCACAAGGAACCTCATCCCGATTAAAGCAACCGAGTCTACGCTTGCAAGGACTTCTTTTGCAATGGCAAATGTACTGCCCCATATAAGGGAAATGAGAAGAAGCAACCCGTCAGCGATCCAGCGCTGATAAGAACCTGTAAGCAAAGACTTCTTCCCGTTGATACCATTTTCAGCGTTAGCTGCCACTCTTGCTATCACCTTTCTCTCTCAAATCAACTGCATCTCCGTTGGCCACAGTGACGGCTTCCGGTATGCATTTAACGCACATCCACGGATTTGTAGCACATACGCCTTGAGCACGCGCTTTTAGATCCCAATATATTTGCTTGTGCTTCTTGCGTCTACATCTCATCCACTGAGCGCATGCAACCTGCCAGACCGCTCATTGAGATAAACGCTGACGCAACAGTTCATTTACCATCTTCGGATTCGCCCGGCCTCTCGTGAGTTTCATCACCTGTCCTACCAGGAACCCGATGGCCTTGTCTTTCCCTGCCTTTATCTCGTCGGCCACCTCTTGATTCTCCCCTATTACCTGATCGACGATTCTCAGGAGTTCGTCTTCATCAGCAATCTGCACAAGGCCCTTTTCCTTGACTATCACTTCCGGGGATTTCCCTTCGGCAAACATCTCTTCAAAGACGGTCTTTGCAATCTTACCGCTGATAGTCCCTTTATCGATCATCTTCAGCATATCAGCTAGGTCTCCGGGAGATACTTTTACTTCTCCAATTTCTGTGCCCGTTGCGTTCATCAGCCTCAAAAGCTCTCCCATGATCCAATTGCTCACAGTCTTTGCGGATCCGTCATATTCTCTGACAGCTGCCTCAAAGTAATCTGCAAGTTCCCTCGTATCAGTCAAAAGAGCTGCATCGTACTGGGGAAGCTCGTAATCGCTTATGAACCGCATGCGCCTGGCCCCGGGAAGCTCAGGAAGAGTTGTCTTGACCTCTTCCACCCAGGCCTTCTCGATCTTGAGCTTTGGAAGATCGGGTTCAGGGAAGTATCTGTAGTCTTCCGCGCGCTCTTTCAGTCTCATTGAGACAGTAACCTGGCTTGCCTCATCCCAGTGTCTCGTTTCCCTGACAACTTCCCCGCCATTTGCCACTACGTCAGACTGACGCCGGACTTCATATTCAAGGCTCCTCTCAACAGCCCTGAAGGAGTTGAGGTTCTTAAGCTCCACCTGAGTTCCGAACTTATCCGACCCTTTAGGCCTTATTGAGATGTTGACATCACACCGCAAAGACCCTTCTTCCATCTTGCAGTCAGATACCCCCAGGTAAAGCAGGATGCGCCTTAGCATTAGAAGGTACTCATACGCCTCCTTCGGCGACCTTATGTCCGGCTCGCTGACGATCTCAAGGAGAGGCACGCCTGCGCGGTTATAGTCTTCCAGAGAATAAGCTGCACCTGTGATAGTGCCGCCTTCGTGAACTGACTTGCCTGCATCTTCCTCAAGGTGCACTCGCTTAATCCGCACTCTCCGCTCTGTTCCGTCTACCACTACATCAATGTACCCGTCAGCACCAATGGGAAAAGCGTTTTGCGTAATCTGATAATTCTTGGACAGATCGGGATAGAAGTAATTCTTTCTATCAAATCGGGATGACTCTGTGACCCTGCAGTTCAGCGCAAGGCTTGTCTTAATCCCGTATTCAATAGCCTTCTTGTTCAAGACAGGCAAAGCTCCGGGAAGTCCCAGACAAACAGGACATGTATTGGAATTCGGGGGAGCGTCAAACCTTGTAGAACAAGGGCAGAACAATTTCGATTCAGTCTTAAGCTGCACGTGGACTTCTATTCCTATTACAGGCTCAAACACTCATCTCACCCCCAGCAGGCTCCTTGGTATACTTTTCGATTTCCGGGTTTCTCTTATGGAACTCAGTGGCCTGTTCGAAAGCATAGGCTGCTCGAAGCAAAGCTTCCTCATTATACTGCCTGGCCATTATCTGGAGCCCAATTGGCATACCTTCTTCATCAAACCCGCATGGAATTGAAACTCCCGGGATTCCTGCCAGGTTAGGCGGTACAGTGTAAACATCCGACAGGTACATCTCCAACGGGTCCCTGGTTTTCTCTCCTGCCTCAAATGCCACAGTCGGCGAAGTCGGGCCGACGAGGCAGTCACAAACCTCAAAGACTTCCCTGAAATCCCGGGTAACCAGAGAGCGCACCCTGAGGGCTTCGCCAAAGTACTTGTCGTAGTTCTCCGCTGACAGCACGTACGTCCCCAGGACTATCCTGCGTTTCACTTCAGGCCCGAAGCCTTCCCCTCTGGACATCGCCATCATGGTCATGGAATCATCGCTTCCCGTGGCGCGATATCCGTACCTTACCCCGTCGAACCTAGCAAGGTTTGAGCTGGCTTCAGCTGAAGATATGACATAGTAAGCAGCAAGGGAATGCTTTAAACTGGGCATGGAAACCTCTACGACCTTCGCGCCCAGCTCCTCCAGCTTATCCAGGGCCTTCATAAACGCATCCCGCACAGTCCCGGAAAGCCCTTCATCAAGATACTCTTTTGGGACACCCACTTTCATTCCCTTGATATCAGGGACCAAACACTCGGTGTAATCAGGCAATTCACCTGGATAGGACTGCGAGTCCTTAGAATCATAGCCGGCAATCGCGCCAAGGATCAAAGCGCAGTCCCTGACATCCCGCGTCATCGGACCGATATGGTCCATTGAAGATGCATACCCGATTAAGCCGTACCTTGACACCAGGCCGTAACTGGGTTTTAAACCTACGATACCGCAGAAAGATGCAGGCTGCCGAATCGACCCTCCGGTGTCTGAGCCAAGTGCGCAAACAGCTTCGCCTGCTATTACCGAAGCAGCACTGCCTCCGCTCGATCCCCCAGGCACCCTCTTCAAATCCCACGGGTTTCTCGTAGGAAACATTGCAGAATTCTCTGTGGAAGATCCCATAGCGAATTCGTCAAGGTTAGTCTTGCCTATGATAATCGCACCTTTGTCTTTAAGACGTTCTACAACAGTAGCATCGTAGAAAGGTGTGAAGCCCTCCAGAAAGCGCGACGCAGCCGTAGTCCTCAATCCTTGTGTGCAGATATTGTCCTTTATCGCAACAGGAAGCCCTTCAAGAGGCCTTGCAGGTTCGCCTCCTGCAAGCCTTGCGTCAGCCTCCTTGGCCTTTTTGAGAGCCTCTTCGCCTGCGACAGTAATATACGCTCTAATCTTGCTGTCAATAGCTGAGATCCGGTGAAGTATAGCAGCAACTACCTCCTCCACACTGACCTCTTTCCGTCTTATCATGGGGAGAAGTTCATGGGCTTTGAGTTCATTCAGTCTCAATGGCGTCCCCCTCCTATCTTCTGCAGCCTCTCGCACCATGCCCTTTAGTCTACTTCCAGGATCCTTGGAACCTTGAAGAACCGGTCTTCCCTGTCCGGAGCGTTTGACAAAGCTTCTTCAGGATCCGCGGAAGGCAATACAGTATCCTCTCTAAACACATTACCAAGCTCAGATGGGAATATCATCTCGTCCATATCTTCCGTATCAACCTCTGCCAAAGAGTCAATGATCCGCGAGATCTCAGACAACTGCTCAGCGAACAAAGATTGCTCATCTTCGCTCAACTCGAGCCTGGCAAGGATTGACATGCGTTCTACATCTTCCTTGGTGATACTCATATTTCGTCCCCCTTAAGCATCCTCTCGAACTCTTCTTCAGTAAGGATTGTAATTCCAAGGGCTTTCGCTTTGTCGTATTTGGACCCGGGGTCTTTCCCCACTACTACGTAGTCGGTTTTCTTTCCGACGCTCCCGGAAGTCTTTCCGCCTGATTCGAGGACTCTTGCCTCCGCCTCTTTTCTGGTAAATCTCTCCAACGAACCTGTAAACACCACAGTCTTTCCGGTAAAAACGTTTGTTCTCTGAGCTGAAGCATCAGCTCGAGGTTCAACCATATTAACGCCCTTCGCCTGCAAATTGCCAATGGCTTCCAGGTTCCGGGGATTCCCGAAGAATGCCACTATGCTCTCTGCAACCTTAGGGCCGACTTCAGGAATACTGATAAGCTCATCATATGTAGCTTTGGACAACTTATCCATAGACCCAAAATGAGACGCAAGATCGCGAGCGGTCCTCTCTCCCACAAGGCGGATGCCCAACGCATTTATCAACCTATGGAGAGGCCGGCTCTTGGACGCCTCGATTGCGTTAAGAAGGTTTTCGGCGGATTTCTCCCCCATTCGTTCCAGATTAACCAGGTCTTCAAACTTGAGGGAATAAATATCGTCAACCCCGCTGACAAGCCCGGACTTAAGCAATTGAGATACAATCTGCGGCCCCATGCCTTCTATGTCCATGGCATCCCTTGACGCAAAGAAGATTATCCCTTCCCGGATTTGAGCAGGACAAGTCTCATTAGTGCAGCGAGATGCCACTTCACCTTCGGGCCTTACCACATCACTACCGCATTCCGGACATTTTGTAGGCATTGTGAACTCCCGCTCATTGCCTGTCCTTCTCTCAGGTATAACCTTGACAACTTCAGGGATGATATCCCCGCCTTTTTCTATGACAACCGCATCTCCTATGCGGATATCCTTCGACCTTATAATATCTTCATTATGAAGGCTGGCCCTTGAGACGACTGAGCCTGCAAGCTCAATAGGCTCAAGCAAAGCTACAGGCGTAAGAGTACCTGTCCTCCCCACCTGAACAATGATATCTTTTACAACAGTCGTCCCTTGCTTTGCAGGGAATTTGTAAGCTGTTGCCCAACGAGGGCTCCGTGCCGTGCTACCGAGCCTTGCTTGTTGATCCAGGGAATTGACTTTCACCACTATGCCGTCGATCTCATAGTCGATATCTTCTCTCTTGTCATTCCAGGTTTCGGCGTAATCCATAACTTCGTCGATGCTCCGACATAGTTTCACATTGGGATTTACCCGAAATCCGCATTCCCTCAAAAAATCCAAGACTTCCATTTGGGTACCCAATGTAACTCCGCTGACATTGCCTACACCGTAAACAAAGATATCCAGCTGTCTTGAGGCAGTAATCCTTGGATCAAGCTGCCTCAGAGAACCTGCAGCCGCGTTCCTTGGGTTCGCAAAGAGCGCCTCTCCCTTTAATCTACGTTCCTCATTGAGCTTTCTGAATTCCCGCCGCGGCATGAAAACCTCGCCGCGGACATCGACTGTCACCGGGTTTTGATACCTTATGCGCATAGGTACGGAACGGATGGTTTTCAGGTTATGAGTAACATCTTCCCCGCGAGTGCCGTCGCCTCTTGTGGCACCGCGCGCAAAATACCCGTCTTCGTATGTAAGGGATACAGCAAGCCCATCAACTTTAAGCTCAGCGACATACTCCACACCCTCCCCGGGGAGGGCTTTCCTCACCCTGCTATCGAACGCTTTCAATTCTTCCAGGGAGTAACTGTTAGTAAGGCTCATCATGGGAGAACTGTGGATGATCTGCTCGAAGGCGGTAATGGGCTCTGAGCCCACACGTTGTGTAGGCGAATCTGCCGTTACAAGCTCCGGGTAAGCCTCCTCAAGGTCTATAAGTTCCTGCATGAGCCTGTCATACTCAACATCTGAGATCACAGGATCATCCAGTACATAGTACCTGTAGTTGTGATATTCGATTTCTTCCCTGAGTTTTCTGAGACGCTCCTCAATTTCTCTCATGTCGCTCATAACTGCCCCTCCCTCGAGACTTCCAAAAATCTCTCATGTAACGCGTTCTATAGGAGCAATCGAAGCAAGCAGCCTCTTGATTCCCTGGTTTGGAAAGGCTACCGATATAATGAGCTTGTCTCCTTCGCCTTCCGTGTTTATCACTGTGCCTATACCCCAGTGAGGAGACCTCACTTTATCACCCGGCCGGAAAGGTTCGGCATCACGGCTGGGGCGCAACCTAAGTACAGGTGCGGTCCTCGGCATGCCCGGCGCGAACCCTGAACCCAATGCGTTTTTCGCGGCCGGCATCAGAAGTTCTTTCGGCACATCTTCAAGAAACCTGGACGGAGCACACCTTAGGAACTCCCCATGCAGCATTCGCTGGGAAGCCAAGGTGAAATACAGCATCTTCTTCGCCCTCGTGATACCTACATAACACAGGCGCCTCTCTTCTTCCAGGCCGGATTCGTCAAACAATGTGCGGGAGTGAGGCAGAAGGCCTTCTTCCATCCCCACCAAGAACACATAGGGGAACTCCAAACCCTTGGCGGAGTGAAGAGTCATCAATGTCACTCCTTCCTGCTCCTCGTCAAACAGATCAACATCTGCTATAAGCGCAGCCTCCTCCAGAAATCCGGCAACCCCCAGCCCCTCTTGATCCCTGGCATCGAACTCGCGTGCAACAGAAAGGAGCTCCCTCACGTTTTCCGCCCTGGACATGGCCTCAACTGTCTTTTCTTCTTCCAAGGCCTTTAGGTATCCTGAAAGCTCCAAGAGATCGCTGAGGATCTCGGTAACCGGCCGGTCATGGACCTTGGCACTGAGCGCCTCAATAAACTCACCGAATTCCGTCAAAGCCTGCTTGGTCTTGGCAGGAACCCCAGGGATCCCTGCACCCCTCTGAAACGCAGTCAGCAAATGGATGTTTTCATTTTGTGCATGCTCTATGTACTTCGCTAAAGTGGCTTCTCCCACCCCGCGCTTGGGTACATTCACAATGCGGGTCAAGCTAATCATGTCATCCGGGTTTACAATCAGCCTGAGATAAGACAGGATGTCCTTGATCTCTTTTCTCTCATAGAACTTAAGCCCGCCTACAACCTTGTACGGGATGCCGCGGCTCATAAAGACCTCTTCAAAAATTCGCGATTGCGCATTTGTGCGGTAGAGCACAGCAAAATCGCCGTATCTGGCCTGGTTTTCCCCTTCCATCATAGCCTGCTCGATCTCAGAAGCTACGAAGGAAGCTTCATCCCGCCCGTCATAGGCCTGATAACATACAGCCCGGCATCCTTTTCCGTTCTCAGTCCAAAGCTCCTTGTCTTTCCTTTCTTGATTCCTGGATATCACGCTATTGGCAATATCCAGGATGGTCTGGGTAGAACGGTAATTCTGCTCAAGCTTTATAACCGTGGCGTCGGGATAATCAGACTCAAAGTCGAGGATGTTCCTTATGTCTGCACCTCTCCATTGGTAAATGGACTGGTCCGGGTCACCGCATACGCATAGGTTCCTGCTCTCTTCGGCAAGGATGTTTACAAGCTCATACTGGGCTTTGTTTGTATCTTGGTACTCATCGATAAGAATGTACTTGAACTTCTTTCTGTAGTAATCTAAAACCTCAGGTGATTCCCTAAACAGCCTCACCGTTTCTACGAGCAAGTCGTCAAAATCCAGGGCGTTGTTCTCCCTTAGAACTCTCTGATAAACTGGATAAACCTTGGCCACTTGCCTTTCCCAGAATCCGCTTGCTTTGTGTGCGTAATCCTCACAACTGATAAGCTCACTCTTGGCACTGCTTATCGCATGCAGCAGAGCATCAGGCTCAAGGTTTGTCCCTTCAAGGTTCACCATGCTCAAAGCCTTTTTCATCGCAGACTTTTGATCAGAAGAATCAAAGATGGTAAAGGTCTTTGATATGCCCAGCTTGTCGATGTCACGCCGCAGCACCCTGGCGCAGAAGGCGTGGAATGTGCTTACCCAGATAGACTTGCTCCACGGCCCGACAAGAGCTTCGACACGTTCACGCATCTCCCGTGCAGCCTTGTTCGTAAATGTGACTGCAAGGATATTGCCGGGAAATACCCCTTTTCCCCCGATGAGATACGCAATTCGATGCGTCAAGACCCTTGTCTTGCCGCTTCCTGCACCTGCAAGTATAAGCAGCGGCCCTTCGGTATGGCAGACTGCTTGCCGCTGCATAGGATTCAGTCCTCTTAATAAGATGTTGTCCATTGTAACCCTCCGGATTTCATTTTAACTGAACCTGACGGCATAGACAACTAAAGGCAGGTGAGTTATGTTAAAAGAGGTTAGAATAGGCAGGAAATTATTCATCCTCGGAGAAGTATGATTTGTGTCCTGTCTCTCTCCCGGAGACAGGGCATTCGTTGTATACTTAGGTATAGGAAGATATGGAAAGGAAGATACGATGAGAGTTCGGATGGCAAGCCCGTATCATAGCACTGAACTGGAAGAAGCTGTTATATCAGTACTTAGATCAGGCAGATTAATACAAGGCGAAAAAGTAATGGAATTCGAGAATGCCCTCGCCGAATACCTCGGATGCAAGCACGTCATAGCTGTCAGTTCCGGAACTGCAGCACTGCACCTGGCGTTTATGGCTCTAGGCGTCAGGCCCGGCGATGAGGTTATTACAACACCTTTTAGCTTCGCGTCGTCTGCCAATGCGATACTCTATTGCGGTGGTACGCCGGTATTTGTCGATATTGATCCTGAAACCTTCAATATCGATCCTGACCTCATCGAACAAAGCATAACCCCACGGACAGTGGGAATTGAACCTGTCCACCTTTACGGACAACCTGCGGAGATGGACAAGATAAAGGCTATCGCAGATAAATACGGCCTTTTTATCGTTGAAGACGCTGCCCAAGCCATTGGAGCAAAGTACAGGGGCAAGAAAATCGGAACCATCGGAGATATTACATGTTTCAGCACGTATACTACGAAAAACCTCCATACCATGGAAGGTGGGTTCCTCACTACCTCCGATGATGACCTCGCCTTACGCTTGAGACGTCTTCGCAACATCGGCCAGGAAAGCAAATATAACCACACTCTCATCGGATACAACTACCGCATGACTGAGGTAGCAGCGGTTATAGGAATCGAACAGGTAAAACTGATAGATGAATTCTCAGAAACAAGGCGCAGTAATGCAGCCTATATCACAGACGGGCTCAGCGCTCTTAAAGATAGGGGCATTATGACACCTTACGTTGCGCCCCATATAGACCACGTATTCCATCAATACACAGTATCAATAGATGCCAATAAGGCAGGCATGACCAGAGACGACCTGGCACTGAAGCTTAGAGATTCCGGTATAGAAACAGGGATCCATTATCCTGTGCCAATCTATGACCAACCTTGCTTCCGGGCACAATTCGGCTCCTTCCGTGAAACTTGCCCGGCAACTGAAGAAGCGTGTGCTTCCGTGCTTTCCTTGCCTGTTCATACCGGCCTTTCCGGAGAGGACTTGGATCACATAATAAGAAGCATCTCTACATCATTTGATAAGTCATCGTAAATTGCATTTGACTAACCCAGGTTCGTTGAGGCAATCGGAACGTGAGTCTTCTGGCTTTGTCATGGTTTTCAGATACCTTACATTTCCGATGATTCACCACCTGTCTCAAAATTAGGAAGGTTTTTCTAACTCATTGTCGAACATATTTGTGAGAAAGCCGCGCCTTATACATCACCGGTCGCCAGGAAAGGAGGGGTTCTGAGTCAGGTTTGGCGGCTATACTCGGCGCAAGTAATTAACGGTCAGCTTTCGGTAGAGGAGGTCACGAAATGGCTAGTCCGAAGGTTCAAACGCCAGATGAAGGTTTTCTCGAACGCATGTTTCAACTTAAGGCCAATAACACGAGTGTAAGGACTGAGATACTTGCAGGTGTTACCACATTCATGACAATGGCCTACATAATCATTGTCAACCCGTCTATCCTTGGTGTTACAGGCATGGATACCGGTGCAGTGATGGTAGCAACCATCTTAGGAAGTGTCGTAGGCACACTCTTAATGGCGTTGCTTGCAAACTATCCGTTTGCCTTGGCTCCAGGCATGGGACTTAACGCGTTCTTTGCGTATACAGTAGTTCTCGGAATGGGAATCAGTTGGCAGGTTGCACTTGCAGCAGTATTTATCGATGGTGTGATATTCCTTATACTTTCAATACTTCCTGTCAGAAAGAGAATAGTCAATGATATACCAATGACTCTCAAGCTCGCAGTCAGTGTCGGTATCGGTTTATTCATAGCGTTCATCGGACTGCAGTCAGCAGGAGTTATTGTAGGCGACCCTGCAACCCTCGTAGCCCTTGGTGATGTACTGTCACCTGGAGTTCTACTGTTTGTCTTCGGCCTCGTGGTAACAGGGATGCTCATCGCGTACAGGATCAAGGGAGCTCTCCTGCTTGGCATTCTCATCACAACTGCAGTAAGCTGGATATTTGGATTGAGTCCGCGTCCGACAGGAATTGCAGACATCATAGGCGCTCCGCCGAGCCTTGCACCTACCTTCATGCAAATGGACTTTAGAGGAGTATTCGATGTAGGATTAATAGCTGTTATATTTACGTTTACCTTTGTAGATATGTTCGATACGGTCGGAACGCTTATCGGCGTATCAACAAAAGCAGGGTTCCTCGATGAAAAGGGCGAGCTGCCCAGAGCGGATCAAGCCTTGCTTGCAGACGCAATCGGCACGGTGGCAGGTGCTGTATTCGGTACGAGTACAGTTACGACATATGTGGAAAGCGCATCAGGCGTAGCAGACGGTGGCAGGACAGGTTTGACAGCAGTCACTGTCTCTGTGCTGTTCTTATTAGCTCTCTTCTTCGCACCGCTTGTAAGCCTGATTCCGTCAGCTGCTACAGCGCCGGCCCTTGTTATCGTCGGAATATACATGATGGAGCCGGTCATAAAGATCGACTTCACAGACTTTACTGAAGCGATTCCTGCATTCTTGACGATTGCTATGATGCCTTTTGCATACAGCATAGCTGAAGGACTTGTCTGGGGAATTCTCGCATATGTGTTCATTAAGCTCCTTGCAGGACGGTCTAAAGAAATCAGCATTACAATGTGGGTATTGGCAGTATTGTTTATCATTAGGTTCCTTGCATAACTGAAAATGCAAAGCAAAAACAGGCTGCCGTAGCGGGATAACCTGCTACGGCAGTTTTTTGTCTAAGACTCTAAATCGTTGGTGAGGTTTTCGGGGTTTTGATGCTAATTACAAGGCATTGAGTAGGTTTATTCCCATTCGATTGTTCCCGGAGGTTTTGGGGTTATGTCGTACACGACACGGTTTACCCCTTTGACCTCATGGGTGATCCGAGAAGATATCTTCTCCATCACCTCGTACGGCAACTTACCCCAGTCACATGTCATCCCGTCATGACCTGTAACAACCCGAACCACCACAGGCCTCTCGTAAGTCCTCATTCCTGAAGAGACTCCTACACTCCTGATATCCAACACTACAGCAAAGGCCTGCCACAGCTCATTGTAAAGGCCCGCTCTTCGGATCTCCTCCTCAACAATGGCATTGGCTTCCCTTGCTATCTCAAGGCTCTCCTCATTTATTTCTCCGACAATCCTCACGCCTAGCCCCGGGCCTGGAAACGGATGACGATCCAGGATATGATGAGGGATGCCAAGCTCCCTTCCGATCGCTCTAACCTCGTCCTTAAACAGGTAACGGAGAGGTTCGACAAGCTCAAACTGAACGGTCTCAGGGAGCCCGCCCACATTGTGATGGGACTTAACCCTGCTTCCACCTGTTCCGGCATGAGCTTGACTCTCTAAGACATCTGAGTACAAGGTCCCCTGTACGAGAAATCCGGCTTCATCTCTAAGCTTAGCAGCTTCATCTTGGAATACGTTAATGAATTCACCGCCGATTATTTTCCGTTTCTCTTCAGGGTCTGTAATGCCTTTCAACGCAGTGAGGAACCTTTCACTTGCATCTACCATCTTGAGATTCATTTTGAATCCTTCACCGAAGATGCGCCGTACGTCGTCTGGTTCACCTTTACGCAATAGCCCGGTGTCAACAAAGATGCAGGTCAGCCTGTCGCCTATAGCTTCCTGAACCAGCCGGGAAGCGACAGATGAGTCAACTCCCCCGGACAATCCTGAGATTGCCCTACCGTCCCCAATCAGGGACTTAATCTCTTTAATAGAACGCTCGATAAATCCTTGTACAGTCCAATCCTTCCGGCAACTGCACACAGAAAACAGAAACTCCGAAAAAGCCTGCTCCCACTCATACGAGCCGGGGACGTAATGAATACTCGGCACCCCTGGCGCCTTGCAGTTTACGCAGACTACAGGGATCCCAAGATCAAGGATTCCTCTCTCAATGAGGTCTGAAACATCGGGACATACCAGAGGATCCGGACTCCCTGAAATAACAATGCCCTCAGGCTCCAAGGCAGAAAGCTGCTCTTTGGTTACATTATGTGGGACAACCTGGGAGTAAACCTCAAGTTCCCGCGCCTTCCGGGCAAGGATCATACTAAGTTGTAATTCAGAATCAATCACTGCTAACACTTGTTATACAGTTCCTCTTTCAAGATGCCTACCTCAGGCAGGTTTCTGTAATATTCAGCATAGTCCAGGCCATAACCGACAACAAACTTGTCAGGTATTGAAAACCCGCAATAGTCAGGTTTGATATCAACTTTTCTCCTGGAAGGCTTATCAAGAAGTGTACAGACCTTGACAGACGCAGGTTTCCTGGATTCAAGGATTCGAACCAGGTAATGCATGGTCAAGCCTGAATCGATAATGTCCTCGACAATGAGAACGTGCTTGCCCTCTATAGGCTGATCCAAATCCTTTAGAATTCTAACTACGCCTGAAGTCTCTGTAGATGCTCCATAGCTTGACACAACTGCAAAATCCATGAGAACAGGTATCTTAATGTACCTGATAAGGTCAGCCATGAACATGAGAGCACCTTTGAGAATACCTACAACTACAAGGTCACAGCCTTTATAGTCCTCTGTAATCTCAGCGCCAAGCTCCTTTACTCGTTGGGCAATTTCTTCCTCACTAAGAAGTATCTCTTCGAGGTCGTTTACCACGTTTTTTCCGCCTCCTGCCCGAGCCAATGCTCTTGTCCGTAGTCCTTGCCGTATGAATAATAACTTAATTATACTTTGCATAAAGCCGCAATACAAGCTGAGTCAGACTTCAGCAGACATTCTGCTAACCTCGAATCATCTCGACTGCATGGGGAAGGACTGAGAGGATACAATCCAGGCCTTCTTTTACTGCTTTCGGGCTTCCCGGGAGGTTAATGATGAGGGTTTTGCCTCTTATTCCTGCAGTTGCCCTGCTCAGCATTGCAAAGGGAGTCTTCGCAAGGCCTGATTGAAGCATTGCATAAGAAATCCCGGGTGCAAGCCGGTGAACAACCGCCTTAGTCGCCTCAGGGGTCACATCACGCGGACCGAAGCCTGTTCCGCCTGTAGTGAGAACAACGTGTGCATCAAGGTCATCTGCCATACGTTTCAGTTCATTGACTATCTTGTCGTAATCGTCAGGCACAAGTCCCCTGTCTATTACAGTCCCTATCGACTTTACCGATTCCTCGATAACGTCACCGCTGGCGTCAGCCCTTTCGCCGCGGAAACAGGAATCGCTTATTGTCAAAATGGCAGTACGCACAGGAAAACCTACCCTGATAACATCGCCCCGCTTGACTTCTCCCCCTCTTATCACTTTAGCAAATACGCCTTCTTTAGGCATGATGCACTGGCCTACTTGCTTTGACACAGCACACCCTGTGTGACACTCTTTACCTATCTGCGTCACCTCAAGGATTACTTTCTCGCCTACCCACAGCCAAGTACCCACAGCTAGCTTCGGCAGGTCAATCCCACGGACAGTGATGTTTTCAGCGAAGATCCCGGGAAACACATGAAGCCCCTTATCCCGCATCTTCTGTATGCTTTCCTCAGACAACAGGCTTACTTGCCTGTGCCAGGGACCCCCATGAGCATCATCTTCAAGGCCGTATCCTTCAAGGATAAGCGCCTTGCCTATATCGTGCTTCACTGTACCTTTTTCCTCGCTGATGCAGACCGCTGTAACTACGCCTTCTCTTACATGTCCCACTCTGCCTCTTCCTCCCCGGGCCGCACAAACTCCCCGCTTTTTCCACCGGATTTTCGCACCAATCTCAAATCACTTACAGTCATTGATTTGTCCACTGCTTTGCACATGTCATATATGGTAAGGGCTGCAACTGAAGCTCCCAGCAGAGCCTCCATTTCTGCACCGGTCTTCCCTACCGTCTTTACTGCAACTTGAATCTCAACTATGCCGCTTTCATCATCTGTCCTGAATGCTACATCTATCCCGGCAACAGGAATGGAATGGCACATGGGAATGAGGTCCCAAGTCTTCTTGGAAGCCATGATAGCAGCGATTCTCGCCGTCCCAAAGACTTCCCCTTTCGGGCCTTGGCCGGTCTTAATCATGCTCAACGTAGATGGGGACATGGACACCTTGCACCTGGCCACTGCTACACGCGAAGTGTCAGGTTTTGAAGAGATATCCACCATCCTTGCATGGCCTGACTCATCAAGATGGGTGAGGCCACCCGGTTTTTCTGGATTCACCTCGCCGTTCCTCCTCTGCATCAATGGGTTGCCTCTGTATGATCAGGTCCGGATGAACCGACACAACCTTCCGGTCGCCGGCCCCCGCCACAAATATTCGCCGCAAAAGCTACCACAGTTGAATCGAATGTAGACCCGCACTGTGGATAAACCCGGCACCTTCAGCCGCCGATCTTTGACAGGGAAAGATTATTTCCTGCAGAGCTCGCCATGGCTTTAGCAGCATACCCGCTTTCCGGCTTCAGGCTCGCAGCCTTGCGTATTAGTTCTTCGATAACGTCATCTGCCGCCCCTTCGCGAAGAGGAGTCCTAAGATCAACCGAAATATCAGAAAGCAAGCAAGGAAGCAAGAACCCATCAGCAGTTAAGCGCAGCCTGTTGCAGCCTGAGCATATGTGATCCTTCATCGATATAAAGCCGATACTACCCCTGGCTCCGGGAAGCTTCATGTAGCCGGCAGGACCGGATTCCGTCCCTTTCTTTCCTTCACTGCATTTCTCATCGGATTCAACAGGATATGCCCCCAAAAGGACTATCTCTTCTCTGATTTCCGATATCGGTGTTACATAGCTGTCACCGAATCTCCACCCATTGTCCCAAAAAGGCATAAATTCAATGAACCTCACGGCCCATGGATGGTCTAAAGTAAGCATAGCCAGGTCTTTCACTTCGTCGCGGTTTACACCGTTCAGCACGACTGTATTGATTCTTACAGGTGAAAGACCCACATCTTCCGCGGCTTTCAGCCCGTCCAACACCTGGTCGAGGTCTCCGCACCTTGTGATCTCTTTGAATCTTTCAGGTTTAAGGGTATCTAAAGATACATTCACCCGGTTAAGGCCTGATTTCCGGAGGTGCGAAGCAAAGCCTGCCAGCAACATGCCGTTGGTGGTCATGGATATATCATAGATCCCGGGTATCTCAGACAACAAATGAACCAGAGTCAATATCCCCTTTCTTACCAGGGGTTCGCCTCCGGTTAGCCTGACATGGGTTATTCCAAGTTGAGATGCTATCCTGGCAATCCTTGCAAACTCTTCGATCCGGAGAATGTCCGAGTGGGATTTCGGCGGCACTCCCTCTTCCGGCATGCAGTATATGCACCTTAAGTTGCACTTATCCGTAACGGACACCCTAAGATATGTTATCTCTCGTCCGAAAGCATCGATAAGCCCGGTCATCCTTGCCACACAACCTGTCCGCTCTGAGAGAGATCATAACCCCCCAGGGATTCGACTTGGCCCTTGAACTCAGAGGATGAGATAATACTAAGAAGCTTATCCATTAATGAAGAATGCAAAAACTCCTTAGTCATTAACAGGTCATAGCGCTCCCAGGCTACGGGAACGAAGTCTAAGCCCAACGCCCTGGCTGCAGACCTTATGCCCAGGCCGACATCGGCTACACTGTTTGCAACTGATGCAGCAACACCCATGTGAGTGTATTCCTCATGCTCATATCCGGAGATCTGATCCTCGGAAATGCCTAGTTTCTTTAGTTCAAGGTCTAGGAGAATCCTGGTTCCTGCCCCCCGCTGTCTGTTCACAAATGAAACGCCCGGCTTGACAAGGTCGGAGATCCCTTGAATACCCTTGGGATTCCCGGGCGCCACAATCAAACCTTGTTCTCGGTGTACAAGATTGACAAGGGCATAGTCTTTAGAATCGAGATATCGTTTTACGTAAGGGACATTATACTCTCCGGTCTCTTCGTCAAGTAAATGCACGCCGGCAATATGGGCTTCTCCCCTTCGCATAGCCATTATCCCGCCCATGCTCCCGACATGCGTAGAAGAAAGGCTCATACCCGGGTATTTGCCTGACAAAAGGCTTCCCAGAAGATCCAAAGCAAGGTCATGGCTGCCGATTGCAACGACAGCATTGTCTATCTCTTCCGCATCTCTCAATAGGTGCACTGCAACTTCCGATGATTCCTGGATCCCTTGAGATGAGCCGGGAATCTCAATATACCCGTCTGCTCTTACAAGAGACATTATTGCCCCTGCTCCTCTGGCAAGCGGCGATGCTACATATCTGCCGCCGACCTTGCCTACTTTGACTCTGATGAACTCATCCATACCGGGGACGGAGACGATTCGCCGGGCTAAAGTTGCGTTTATCATTGTCCTCTCCTTAACTGTCTGACCTAGCATTTTTGCCAAAAGAGGAAGGAGAAAGAGCTCGCAAGATAAAGCAGCGGAAACCGGGTACCCCGGGATCCCGAAGAAAGGCTTGTTGTCTACGATTCCCAGAATCGTAGGCTTCCCGGGTTTGATTGCCACTCCATGTACAAAGAGTTCGCCTAAAGATTTCACAATATCTGAGGTATAGTCTTCACTCCCTGCAGATGAACCTGCATTCACCACGATGATGTCAGCGGAAAGAGAAGCCTTGACCACAGCCTCAGTCAATGCTTGCGGCTCATCAGGCACAATGTCCCAAAAGATAGGCTCCCCGCCCCACTCTTGGACAAGCCCTCCGATAAGCCTCGAGTTAAACTCGGTTATGTCTCCTACCTCAGGTGTAGTTCCGGGAAGAATCAGTTCATCGCCTGTGGGTATGATCGCTACTTTAGGCTTCCTGCGGACCATAACTTGGGTTACGCCCGCAGCTAACAGAGCTCCGAGATCGAAGGCGCGAATCTTATGATTCTCAGGCAGGACCAGTTCTGTAGCTACTATATCCTCTCCTACAGTTCGAACATGCTGCCACGGCCTGGCAGGGGAAATAATCGCGACTTCAAGGGGAGTTGTCTCAATCAGATCCTCTACCATAATCACTGAATCAAACCCTCTTGGCAGAGGATCCCCTGTGTCCACATACACCGCTTCTTCTCCAAGCCTAAGCCGGCGAGGATTAGTTTCGCTCGCCCCAAAGGTCAGATGTGAACGGGTGGCGATTCCATCCATCGCACATGAATGGTACGCAGGTTGCGACAGCTTAGCAAAAACAGGCTCCGCCGTTATCCTGGAAAGAGCACCTACGTCCACTGGAATAGGTTCGCCTTCCATTCGTAGTTCCTCTCTGAACACTGCCAGTCCTTCAAAGAACTTGTCGCGGGCTTCTTGGAGTGGTACACCTTTCAGGTAGACATTACGTTTCTTCAACTTCTTGATCCCTCACTCAAGCTACCTTCCGCCTGGAACTAGAATAATTTCACAGTGATCTTCTCACCGAATTCTACGCCTTCAGCTTCCAGAGGAATTCTCATTATCCCGTCAGCGTAAACAAGCCCGGAAATAACAGCTGACTTGCTGAAGATGGGTTCTGCCCAGACTTCCCCGTCTTGTTCACGAAGCTTGACACTGACAAAATCTTCCCGGCCTGCTATTGACGGAACATTCGCCCCAAGCCTTGCGCTTATTTCCAGCCTATCGACGGTCGCCCCCATCCACCTGGCGATCGCAGGGGCGCAAAAGAGGTTAAACACAACCAAGCAAGACATAGGATGGCCGGGTAGGCCGAACACAGGCTTACCTTCGGCTACAGCAAGGATAGTCGGTTTTCCCGGCTTAATTGCCACACCGTGGACTAAGATCCCTGGCTCGCCCAGGGATTGAATAGCTTGCCTTGTAAAATCCCGTTCTCCTATTGAGCTCCCTCCGGACACTATAACCATGTCCGATTCAGCGTGGGCTTTTGCAAAGACCTCGCGCATCACTTCATACTCATCTCTTACTATGCCCCAAAGTTTGGGCCTCCCGCCCAAGGCCTTAACTGAGCTGTAGAGTGCATAGGCATTTCCATCTCGGATCTGACCCGGGACTGGATCCTCTAAAATGCCGGTAAGCTCGTCCCCGGTGGAAATCACTGCAACTCTCGGCCCTACAGCAACCTCAACTTCAGTAATCCCCATAGCTGCCAGGGCTCCGATATCAGGCGGACGCAACTTGCTACCTCGTGAAAGTACAAGTGTTCCCGAAGGGATATCCTCATCTTCCCCTACAACGTTTTCACCCGGGGCCACAGGTTGAGTCACTGCAATAGTCTCATCATCCAGCACTTCACAGACTTCTTCCATGACTACTGCATCTGCACCTTCAGGCACCATGCCTCCTGTAGCTATTGCCGCGCATTCATCAGGGCGTAATGATACTTTCGCAGATTCACCCATGTTGATTCGGCCTTTTAGAGAGAGAAGCGCGGGCAGCCCCTGGCTTGCCCCGAAGGTAGAAGATGCCAAGACTGCATAGCCGTCCTTAGTCGATCTAGAAAATCCAGGCAGATCCACAGGGGCCATAATATCTTGTGCCAGAACACGGTTGACCGCATCTTCAATAGTGACAGTCTCAGTTTCCCTTGGCCCAACAGCGATATGCTCCTTTAATTTATCCCACGCCTCAACACGTGGAGTCAGAGAGAGAAAAAGCGACATCTTATTGTCCACCGTCCTACGAAATCAGCCAATTAGCAGCGCGCGTCAGTTGCGACAATGCACAGCGCATCTCTTCATGCAACACTTTACGAACCGGGCCGTCTGCAATGATCCTCCCACCGTCCATAATCGCAGTCCTGTCAGATAGGAAGGGGATCTCTGTGACATCATGCGTCACGTAAATCGTTGTTAACCCGGTCTTCTTGATTATCCGACCAAGTTCCTCGAGCAGCGCTATCCTGGTAGGCGTATCCAGCGAGCTCATTGGTTCGTCCAATAGAAGGATTTCAGGCTTGAGGACAACGGCCCGCGCCAAGCTTACCCTTTGGCTTTCGCCCCCGGAAAGAGAACGACCTCGCCTCTCAGCCAGATGTCGTATACCAAAGAGAGCTAGAGCATCGTAGACCCTGGCTTTCACTTCGTTCTCAGGTACATGCCTCATCCTCAGCCCTATAGCTACATTATCAAAGACCGTTGCATCCAAGAGATAAGGCCTCTGGAGAACCATAGCCATGCGCCGTCTTGCCTCAAACGGGGTGATTTCTGTACCTACCTGTTGTCCTCTAGTGTATACTTTACCTTTACTAGGGCGCAGAAGGCAAGCTATTACCTGCAAGAGCGTACTCTTGCCTGCACCATTTGCACCGATCACAGCCACATTCTCGCCGCGGAACACACTGAAGCTTGAGACATCCAAGGTGGTCCTGGATCCCCTCTTCAGCTTAACGTCCTTAAGTTCGATAATAGCTTGCCCAGCCTTCAATCTAATAGCCTCCTTGCATTATCACTGCTGTTGAACCCGGGTAAGGATCACGTTGATGATATAGGTAATTCCCACCAAGATAATACTAAGTGCTATAGCAAACCCAAAATTGCCTTTGGACACTTCCATAGAAGTGGCTGTCGTGAGCACTCGGGTTTGCCCCAGGAGATTACCTCCTACCATCATGGAAGCCCCAACTTCTGCCACTACCCGGCCGAACCCTGCCATAATCGCTGCAAGCACTGAAAGCTTGGCTTCTCGTATGAGGATAGAAAGAAGCTGCCATGAAGACGCTCCCAGAGACAGCATTTGCAGGCGTATACCTGGATCCAGCTGTCCTACGCCTGCCATGGTAAAGCCTGTGACTATCGGCAGGGCAATTATGGTTTGGGCAATAACCATGGCAGTCGGCGTATACATCAGCCTAAGAAAGCCTAGAGGCCCCGTCCTCCAAAGGAAAATGCTTACCCAAAGGCCTACCACTACCGGCGGAAGGCCCATCCCTGTATTGACGAACCCAGCTAGCCTCCGCCGTCCTCGAAACGACCATAGAGAAATCGCAGTCCCCAGCGGTACGCCTATCACAGCACTGATAATGGTTGCAGTCCCGGAAACCCTAAGGGTGAGAAGGGCAATCCGGAGCACTTCGCGGTCCCCTGCAATGAGGAGTCTGAGAGCTCCGGCGATTCCTTCTGCTATCAAATCCAACTATCCCTCACCCTCCAAGCTCTTCCATGCTCTTGCCTGCATCAGGAAAGAATAGCGGGCTTCCGTACTTGTCAACACCGAACTCACTGATGATCGCCTGGACCTCATCGGATACCATGAACTCTACAAATGCCTGTCCCCCGGGGCCATTCACTACCTTGTGCCGGTCGGGATTGACTTGCATGACGTGATATATGTTAAGCAGAATCGCGTCTCCCTCGACCAGTATCACCAAATCCAGACGATCCTTCAGTGACAGGTAGGTTCCGCGGTCAGTCAGGCAATATGCTAACTTCTCATTGGCAATATTGAGTGTATTTGCCATTCCGGTCCCAGCCTCGAGGTACCATGCGTTCCCAGACGGCTCGAATGGGAGCTTGTTCCAGACTTCCTTTTCTTTCTTGTGTGTCCCGGAATCGTCTGCCCTGGAGACAAAGACTGCTTCAGCATCTGCAATTTTCTTCAATGCTTCTGTTGCAGACTTAAAGCCTTTGACACCTGCAGGATCCTCAGACGGACCCACGATCACGAAGTCGTTGTGCATTACAAGCTGTCTGTTGATTACATCGCCGGACTCGACAAGCTCCATTTCTGAAGCAGGAGCATGACAAAGAAGTACATCTGCTTCGCCCTTCTCGCCAAGGGCAAGCGCTGCGCCTGTTCCTACTGCGATCATCTTTACGTTGTATCCTGTTTTCTCTTCAAAAATCGGGATGAGCACATCAAGGAGCCCGGTGTCCCGGGTGCTTGTGGTTGTTGCGAGGATGACTTCTTTCGAGGCCCCGAGAACTACGCTACCTACACTCAATACAACCATTAGCGAAAGAGCTAGAATCCACTTAAACCGTTTTGACATTTGTACATCTCCTTTCCAAATACGGGAGGCTAACAGGTTTCCCTGCGAGCCCTTAGGCCACGTTTTCAAACGTGGCCACCGGTCACCTACCATCACGTTTTATTAGGTAGAGTGACTCGGAGATTTAGATTGGTTTACAGCTATATAGAACCACCCCCTATTCAACTAGAAACTCTATATACTCGATGACCTTTATATCATCCTCGGAACTATCCTCATTTATCCGCCCTGTATGAGCATCTTCAACAGTCTGAAGAGGTTGCTCGCTACCTTTATATGAAGGCTCCGTAGGAATGTTATAGTTGTCAACCAGCTCTGTACCGGGATAATAATGCATTAATATGTCAACGTAATCATACATGGGAGTTCCGTCACTTGCACACATCAGCGCCATACCCTGTGCGCCCCATTGGCTTAAACCTACACCGTGACCGCTCCCTACGCCGCCAAAGACCACAACCTCTGACAAGTCCAGCTCTGTGCGGCTGTCCACAACTACCTCCTGCCCTTTGCCGTTCCTTACGGTCACATGGAATCTGGGACTTAGGAGGCCCAGCTTTTGGCGGATTTGTTCCCTTGTAAGGTTTACCGTATTACTTCCTGAGTGGAACCTATACGCCAGGACCTTATCGCCTAAACGAATGGAAGGCTCAATCCATCCTTTGTTATGAGGTTTTAGCCCGATCCTCCTGAAAAGATCGTCGGCTGATATAGTGAACGGCTTTTCCCACCGGTAGTAAGGAGATATTGAGTCAAAATCAGGCCTTGCTGTGAGGTATGGCTCATCATTTCCGCCCAGCCATACCTCCTCATCTCCTTCTGTTGTTCCGCCGCCTGAAGAAAAATAGTGCGCCCTGATAGGGACACCGTCGTAAACAAGGACCTGGCCGCGGGTTTCGCGGACCGCGTTTTTGAACGCCTCTACACCGTTTTCTCCTAGATACACCTGGGACAAGACAGTATCATCCACATCATAATCGCCGGATTTGTTATCCATAAGCCGTCTCAGTGCATAGGTCCTTGTTGCAACAGCCTGGGCCTTGAGGGCCTCAGGCTCCCATGATGGGTAGACTTCTCCTGCCAGAACGCCCTCTGTGTAAATCTCAAGATCCACGAGATTGATTATACTGATTTCGCCAGATCCGCTTTTTGAAGGCTTGTATGATATCTCAAGCCCGCCGGGATAACGTCTGTTTCCGATTTGAAACGCAACAGATCCATGGTTCGTAGGGAGAATAAGCAACCTTTCCGAAAAAGATATTGTCTCCCCGGACGGGCAACGAAGCACGATCTCCCCAGGTGTATCGCCGACTTTGACGTGATATGGCTTCTTTGACGGAGTAAGGCTTATGCATGACTCGCTATCAGAACACTCCAGTTTGCGCCAGGCTTGTATCCCGTCGCCTGCAGTCTGTATAGAGTCCAGAGGAAGAACACAGGCATCCTGGTTTAACAGGAACTCCAGCGGCAATGATACAGACAGAGCAACCCTCACAACTACCTGAGGGCTTGCTCCGTAAACAGGAATCCGTATGTACGCTGCCGTAACAAGAATAAGTATAATAGCTGTCCAAAGGGCCGCCCGGCGCATCGGGTTATGCACTCCTTGAGTCATCCATGGCAACAATGTGACCGTCCCGGAACACAGGGACTACGCCTACGCAGTCAACTCTTGCTGCAACCTTCACATCCTCTTCGAATCCGGCATTAATAAGGTCTTTTCCATGATCAGCCTCTGCAAGGGCTTCTGCAAGACTGTCACAGACCGTCTCATAAAGATGACGTGCTGTCCGGCTTCCGTCAGTCTCCTCAATTTCCCCGTTCGTCAGGGCACCCAGCCGCTTGACAAACCCGCCTGCGCAGATTGCGTCCTCAATGGCATATCGTCCGTTCTGTCCTGCACAGATAATGAAGATATTCGTACCGAGACGAGCAGCCGCTTCGCAACAGGCGGACAGATTCCAAAACCCTCCGATAATGACGCAAGGAGCAGTCTTTGCAATCCTTATTGCCTTTGTTCCGTTTGTCGTTGTCATTATTAGTTTCTTGCCTTTTATCCGCTCCTCGGTGAACTCCAGCGGTGAATTCCCCAGATCGAAACCGTCTATCTTCTCGTTTTTCCTCTCGCCGCACAGAAGATAGTCATCCCTGGAATAGGCCCGGGATATGTCCATAGCCTCTTCCACAGAAACGGTGGGTATTATCTCGTCACAACCGTTGGTAATCGCATTTACTATACAGGTGCTTGCTCTCAGGACATCGATTACTATAACAGTGGTGTTTTCAAAGCTCTTGCCTTCGATTTCCTGAGGCACTAATGCTACATCGATTCGCACGCCTTATGCGACCTCCTCTCCACACTTCAACGACGCTTAAGACTGCCTATCTTTCATATCCCTGAACTATGTTGTCTACCATTTCTCGAACTGCGTCTTCCTTAGTGACCCAGTATTGCATGTAGAAATCGCCGGGTAATGTCTGGGACAGAACATCTCCTTGCGTCTTTATCAAGAACCACCCTGCAGAAATCATGTCCCTCTGTGACAGGTCTGTCTTTACATACTCCGTTATAATCTTCATCAGTTCAGGCGCTTTGCGTATATTGTCGTAAGTCGCCAGTTCTTTTATAAGAATCCCCAAAAGATTCTGTTGTCTACCAACGCGGGTGATATCTCCCAGGACATCAGCTCTGAATCGGACATACTGAAGGGCTTTTTCACCGTCAAGCACCTGCCTTCCTTTCTTGATATTGACTTCCAGCCCTCCGGCCTTGTCCACATAGCGCATGTTTCTGTCCACATCTACCTCAATACCGCCTATGGCATCAATCATTCCGACAAACCCATTGAAATCGACTTCAACAAAACGGTCAACAGGCATGCCGATAAGCCCTTCTACCGTTTCCGCAATTAACTCCGGGCCGCCGTAAACATAGGCAGCGTTTACCTTTGCAGTTCCGCGCCCGGGTATGTTAACCCGTGTGTCCCTTGGGATCGACACGATATATGACTTGCCCTGCCTGGGGTTCATGGACATGAGAATGATGGTGTCAGCTCGTCCGAGACCGTCGATTATCTGTCCCTTGTCATCATACGTTTGGTCTACTCCAAGCAGCAGTACATTTACAGGCCTGTCCTTGACTTTGAATGTCGCCTCAAGCGACAGATAAGAACTGACAATCATTAAGAAACTTATTATAACAACAACTACACATACAGCGATCATAAACACGAGACGGCCTGGCGTAAGCCTTCCTAATCTTTCTTCTTGTTCCAAAGCCTCAAGGGCAATGTCTCCTTGATCGCCGAGATCGCGTCCGTTCATATCATCATGTCCCCCCATGCCATCCTTCCACAACCTGCATAAGCTTTACTCAAGCTGAAGGTTAGGTACGGCAGGCAAATCTAAAGAACTGCACTTCCCCGATACAAGTTGAAAATATCCTACACATGCTACCATAGCTGCGTTGTCAGTACAAAGAATCGGTGAAGGGTACCTAACATCAAGCCCCTTCTCACCTGCGCGCCTATGCATTTCCTGCCTCAGCCTGGAGTTGGCAGCGACTCCGCCGGCCAACGCCACGGTAGCTGTGTCCATCTCAGATGCAGCCCGTAGAGTCTTAGTCACAAGGACGTCAATGACTGCTTCCTGGAAGCTTGCTGCGATGTCAGGTATGGAGAGCTCCACTCCCTTGCTCTTGGAGGCCTCTACATAGTTCACCACTGCAGTCTTCAGGCCACTGAAACTGAAATCGTAAGAGCCTTCTTCCAGAAAAGCCCTGGGAAAGCGCACAGCCTCAGGATTCCCTTCCCGTGAGATACGGTCTATTGCAGGCCCTCCCGGGTAGCTGAGGCCAAGGGTCCGCGCGACCTTGTCGAAGGCTTCACCTGCAGCATCGTCTCTCGTCCTGCCTAAGACCCTGTACTCCCCGTAGTCGTTCAGATACACCAAGTCGCTGTGTCCGCCTGATACTACAAGGCAAACAAAAGGCGGCTTGAGGTCAGGATGTTCAATGAAATTCGCATACATATGGGCTTCGATATGGTTTACTCCGATAAACGGAACCTCCAGTGCCAGTGCAAGGGCTTTAGCAGCAGATAGCCCCACAAGCACCGCACCGACCAACCCCGGGCCATGAGTGGCAGAAACAGCCGTGATATCTGAAAGGCTGACCTCTGCCTCATCAAGGGCTTTTTCTATTACAGGGATGATGGTTTCCACATGGCGGCGGGATGCCACCTCAGGCACGACACCCCCGAACTGCCTGTGGAGTTCTATCTGTGATGCGATTATATTAGATCTTAGCTTTATGGCAGCAGGCGACAACTCGCCTGTCCCTTCCAGCACTGCTACGGCAGTTTCGTCACAACTGGTCTCAACACCGAGAATAATCATTTGCCCTGTTGCTTCCTCCACATTATTACGGCATCTTCCCTGTTATCATGGTAGTAGCCCGGCCTTATCCCTACACTGATAAAGCCAATTTGCTTATACAGGTTTTGGGCTCCTGTATTCGATACTCTGACCTCCAAAGTAACAGCGTCTACTCCGCTGGATTCAGCGAACTCAATCGCAGCCAACATAAGCTTCTTCCCTATCCCTTTTCGTCGATAATCAGGATGGACTGCGATAGTCGTAATGTGCCCCTCATTCAAAACCAGCCATATCCCCACATATCCGACTACTTTCCCTTGCTCTTTTTCACAGGCAACGAAATAACGCGCCCTTTTGTTTTCGCAAAGCTCCGCCAGGAAAGCATATCTGGACCACGGAGTGGAGAATGACGCTTTTTCGATCTCTAGGACTGATTCAAGATCAGCCCTCACCATCTGGCTGATTTCTATCTCTATTCCATCATGCGCGTCCATTTCCCAATGCACGCTCCTTAGGACCCGCATCGTGCCTTAGCCATTTCTGCGCTGGATTTACCCATATAAAAAGGAACCAGGTCACGCGCATCTACAGTGTTACCAAGGGCTATCTGTCTCTCACCAAGGGCTGCAACTACCCCTGGCTTAGGCCCTAGGTACCATGGCTGGCCAATAACAGCGAGATCCTCCAGGTTCTCTTCTATAATCTGTTTGTGCCGCAGTGCACCGTCGCCGAGGAATATCACTTTGTCATAACCTTGATCTTGGATAAGATCATCCATGTTCTTGACAGCATCCACGACTTCACTGATCCTCGCCACATTGTATTCAGTAACCCTTTCCGGACTCAGCCCGTCTGCCTTGTAGGTCGCATTATACACAAGATCTCGCCTTGCAGAGATAACCGGGCACACCAATGACCTGGCAAACGCGACATTGGCTGCAATAGCATCCAAGGTAACCACCGGACTGATGGGAATGTCCAGAGAAAAGCCCAGGACCTTAGCCATTGTAACCCCAATTCGAGTGCCTGTAAAAGAGCCTGGTCCGACAGCGACTGCAATCCCTTGAAGGTCTCGGGGTGTCCAATCAATGTCCCTTAGCATGTCCTTAAGGACAGCAACCAGGCTCTCTGAATTCCGCCTGGTAACATAGACGCTGTACTCAGCGACAACTTGTCCATCTCTTAGGAGAGCTATGCCGCCTGTAAATGTTGACGTGTCAATCCCGACGACATGCAATAGACTTCAACTCCTCGAGCATGTGCTCATATCTTTGCCCGTGAGGGCTTATACAAATCTCACGCACGTTATCATCGTTTTCATTGTCAGGCCTTCTTATCGTCACATCCAGCCTTTCATCAGGCAAGATAGGCAAAACTAGGTCAGCCCATTCCAACAGCACCGCACCATCGCCGTAAAGGTAGTCCTCAATACCTATAGTCTCAACATCAGAAGGCGTGTTCAACCTGTACACGTCTACGTGATAAAGGGGGATCCTTCCGTAGTGCTCATGGATGAGAGTAAAGGTCGGGCTGGTGATTCGTCCTTTTACGCCAAGGCCTTTTGCAACACCCTGAACGAACACCGTCTTACCCGCGCCAAGATATCCCATGAGCCCTACCACGTCACCCGGGGCAAGCAGTTTTCCCAGCGCTTCCCCAATCTTTCTGGTTTCTTCAGGACTTGAAGTCCTAGCAGCAAACAAGTGATAACCCCCCTGTGCACAGGTTCAAGGAGATTATACCACAGAATACATAGTCCAAGAGATACAACTATCTTCGTGCAGCAGCTTCAGCCACGAATGCAGCAAATATCTCCACCATGGCAGGGGAAGTGGTAAGCATGGCTTCAGGGTGCCACTGGACCCCCAGAACAAATCGGTCCTCAGAGAACTCGATAGCTTCGATAATACCGTCAGGAGCACGTGCAGAGACTATGAATCTATCCATTACAGGTTCCTTAACTGCTTGATGGTGAAATGAGTTGACCCTGGCCTCTCCCTGGCCAACCATGCCTGCCAGTTTAGAATTCCTCTCCACTGTCACTGTGTGGCTGGGATGAGGCCTTGGTGCTTCTTGCTTATGCTTGATCGAGCCTCCCACCTGTGAATGTATATCCTGAATCAACTTCCCGCCCATGGCAACGTACAGGACCTGCATACCTCTGCAAATACCGAGAACCGGCATGCCAAGGCGTATCACCGCTTTCACGAGTTCCAGTTCAAACCTGTCCCGTCCGGGGTCAATCCTTCCGAGAGCAGAGTGCGGCTCCTCTTCGTAGTAAGAAGGATCAACGTCAGGGCCGCCTGTAAGAATGATGCCGTCCAAGGTTCCTATAAGCTCCCGAATACCTTGTTCGTCAGTGTAAGGCAGGATCACTGCCTCACCGCCCCCATGGTGCACAGCATTTACATAATCCTGGTTAACATTGTATGAAGCAGGTTCTTTAGCCGCCAGAGAACACGTGATACCTATTAACGGACGCAATGTCTCTCCCTCCTCGTGCTTTATATAACATCACCTAGAGGAGATTCCGACAGCAAACAGGTTTATCCATTTGATCCATGATATTCGTCCAGTTAGGGAAAAATCCTTTGAGCAGAAGGTGTAGTCCGGGCGAGGAAGTTGAAGTAAGGAGAATTCTCTATATCCCAGTAAGGCCCAGGCTAATCTCTAGAGCCTTATCTACCTGTTCCATTATGGATGAATCCAGATGAGATACTTTTTCAGTAAGCCTCTGTTTATCGATTGTACGCAATTGCTCAAGGAGGGCCACAGAGTCTTGGGGAAGATTACTCTGCTCAGAGGGGAGTTCCACATGGGTAGGCAGTTTTGCCTTATGAATGCGGGACGTTATAGCCGCTATAATCGTTGTTGGACTGTATCTGTTCCCAATATCGTTCTGAAGTATAAGGACAGGCCTTACTCCTCCTTGCTCTGACCCGATCACAGGGTTGAGGTCCGCATAGTAAATATCGCCGCGCCTAAGCTCCATCGCTACGCGCCAGGACCTCCTCATAGAGTGCAAAGGCTTGCTCAGATGCGGATGAGCCTTCTTCTGCCAACTCACGATTTAGCTGCGCCATTGTGCGGTAACCCTCTTTTAGCCGTTCACGAAGTTCCATGCGGCGCCTCTCCGCGATGTAGCGTCGCATGACTTCTCTGATGAATTCGCTTCGATTCTGATTCTCCTGCCTCGCGAGACCGTCCACCTCTTCTAAGAGGCTGTCAGGCATAGTGATCATAACTCTTTTGACTTGGGCCACCGCAACCCCTCCAACACCACAATATATATTGGGTTCTATACTGAAATTATATACGTCTCACGAAGAATGTGCCAATATGCAGTTGCCACCCTTTGCAACCCTGCCGGCTCTACCCTGTAATCTCGCCCTACACCTTCCTTTTCGTCAGACCTGCAATAATTCCTTCCTGGAAAATTGTGATGGCTTGCCATAGTCTTCCACTGTAGCCCGGGGTTTATGTGCTAAAGAGCTCCAGGTGCCGGTTGCCGCCGTCACCGGGCTCATCAGTGGGAGAGAATAGCTGAACACATAGGAATCTTACGCTAGGCACGGTGAAATCTATGTCAGCCCCACAGAACCACGTATTCACTTAATCGTTTACTATGGTATCTTAAGAACCTCGCCCGGATAAATGAGTTCGGGGTTTCTGATGCCATTGATTCGCACTATCGCTTCAACAGTAGTCCCAAAACGTTTAGCGATTGCCCAGATGCTGTCTCCGGGCTGGACCGTATAGGTACGACCCTGTCCTGAGCCTTGGGAGGTCTCGCCGGCAGTACCCGGTTCCCCGCTTGCACCCATAGGGTCTTTTGGCTGCGGGCCTGAAGGGCCCAGGAATCCTCCTGGCTTTCCCGTTTCTCCTGAGCCGGTCCCAGTCTGTGACTGACCTGAGCAGGCCTGCCCTGAACCTGGCCCCGGATTTCCTGCTCCTGCTCCCGCCTGTCCTGAGGCAGGCCCTGCCTGGCTCGGGGATTTTCCCAACCCAGACCAGGATGCAACCGGCGCTACTATCACGATGACCGGAGCCCCTAAACCGACCATCTCATACAATTCTTCTACGTGAGAGTTGTGCATTCTTACGCATCCATTGGAAACTGCCTGCCCGATGAGTTCAGGACGATTGGTTCCGTGTATCCCATGCATCTGATAAGTAAACCCGATCCATCTGGTGCCCAGCGCTCCCCCGGGATGAAGGACTTTCTCCAGTACCCTATGGGTGCCGACAGGTGTAGGAGTCGAAGGTTTGCCTATGGCAACGGGATAACGCTTGATAAGTTGATTGCCTTCATAGAGCCCCAGTGCACGCTCACCGACGCTTATCACGATCGCACGGTCAGTTACACGAGCAACCACAGCAACCTCATCAAGACTGTCTTGACCAGGCTCAACAGTCTCAGTTTCCGCTCCCTCAATGAGCGTTTCAGGATATCCGTCGGGATCTGCTTCCTCATACAGAAACTTCAGAGTCTTGGCATCTATTACACCGTTCACGGGCAACCCATACTCTGACTGAAAGACCCTTACTGCATCTTCAGTCTTGGACACAAATGCTCCTTCGGGTTCACCCGGGTCAAAACCCAGTTTGGCAAACATCGCCTGTATATCTACGATAAAGGGGCCTTTATCCCCTCGTCTAAACTTAAGTGGCCTTTTGAGCAATGCTAAGCCCTCCCCTAAGCTCAATCTTGCCATGGGTGACTCTCAGCTTACGCTCACATGATATGCGTAACATCAGGTATACGTAACATTTTGACAGATATCTCTCGTGCACCGGGAGCGCAAGTTGCGAAGAACCGTCAAAACGCAGCAATAAGGCAGCAATAAGGCAGCAATAGAAAAGGAACAATAAAGCGACAAGTACAAAGAAACCTCCCTATGCAGGGAGGCTTTGCCCCGTGAATAAGCACCTATCTCAGCAAGAATGCCCGTTAGGGTAATAGGCTATTCGAAAGAGAATACGGACTTGATTAGCCTGGTCCGCCCCTTACTAAGATTTGCTTCAATGGCTTCCTTATAATCTTCGATCCTGAACTTGTGGGTAAGGAGCCGCGCCAGGGATAACTTCTTTTTCTCCAACAGATCTACGGCTACTTCATACGTAGTCGTCTTTTCGCCGAGGTAAGTCTCGCCGCCACACCAGAAAGAACCCTTTACGTTGATCTCATTCATCCATATAGGCGTCCAGTCAATCCCTTTAGGAAATGCTGCCAGCCCCACCAAGACCACTTTTCCGCCTGACCTTGTAAATCTCAGTGAATCATCGATACTTGTGGCACTGCCTACACACTCAAAGACTATATGCGCCCCGCCTTGGACTATGCGTTTACCGATAATGGGTTTCAGCAGCTCTCCTCCGAGAACATCTGCAAGGGCCTGATAATGGTCTTGCTCTTCTTTTAAGCATACAACCTTGTCCGCGCCGTATTCCCGGGCAAGCTGCGCCTGGTGCGGGTATTTCGCCAGCACGACTATGTTTGCTGAACTTCCCAGCGCCCGTAGTCCTGCTACGACTGACAAACCGATAACACCTGCACCCATTACAAGGCAAGTCTCGTCATCTTTCGGGTAGTTCCTCATAACCGGATGAAGAGCGGAGCAAAATGCATCTATCAAGGCTGCCTCTTCAAAAGACACATTGTCAGGAAGCCTGATTACCTGGGATTTATGGGCGACAAAACTCTCTGACCATCCTCCGCCTGTGTCCCTGCAATACCCGATGGCAAGGCCAG
>FZPS01000007.1_pt76 | contig 71306 bp, 68 predicted proteins | sample 1817821 | NCBI WGS metagenome assembly FZPS01 (sample SAMEA104158645, study PRJEB21678) | metagenome | place: Germany | collected 2015-04-21
TTGACGGACAGGGCGGAAAGCCTTTCCGCGCGGGTACAGGCGGCTCTTTCCTTTCTGGCGCCCGAAATCCTGGCCCTGCCGGAAGAGGTTTTGGAACGCTACCGCCGTGAAGAAAGCGGTCTCGCCCTTTATGATTTTGTTCTGGAGGAATTGATCCGGCAAAAAGAACATGTCCTTTCCCCGGCTGAGGAACAGATTATTGCCCTGGCAGGTGAAGCAATCCAGGCTTCGGATTCTATTTTCAGGATGCTTAACAATGCCGATATTTCCTTTCCAACGATCCTGGACGAAACAGGAAAGGAAGTGGAAATTACCCACGGCCGGTACACCCGGTTTCTGGAAAGCAACGACCGCAGAATGCGCAAGGATGCCTTCAAGGCCTTCTATAGTTCCTATCGCGGGCTTAAGAACACAATTGCCGCTACGCTCAACGGCAGCGTCAAAAGGGATATTTTTTACGCCCGGGTGCGCAAGCACCCCTCTGCCCTGCAGGCTTCGCTTTTTGAGGACAACATCCCTCCGGAGGTTTACGATAACCTAATCCACACGGTGCGGGACCACCTGGGCCTGATGCATCGTTATACAGCCCTGCGCAAAAGGCTTCTGGGAGTCGATGAACTACATATGTACGATTTGTATGTACCCGTAGTAAAGGATATTACGTGGGAAATTTCTTATCCTGAAGCCGTCGGTATAGTCCGGGAGGGACTGTCCCCTCTGGGCAGGTCCTACGTGGAAACCATGTCAAAGGGACTTGAATCTGGCTGGATAGACCTGTATGAAAGCAGGGGCAAATCCAGCGGCGCTTACTCCTGGGGTCCCTACGGCGTCCACCCCTATGTTTTAATGAACTACCAGAATAATCTGAGCAACGTTTTTACTCTGGCCCATGAACTGGGGCACGCCATGCATTCTTACTACTCGCATACTGAGCAGCCCTATATTTACGCCCACTATAAAATTTTTACGGCGGAGGTGGCTTCTACTGTTAATGAGTCCCTGCTGATGGACCACCTGCTAAGGACAGTTGGCCAGCGGGATAAACAGCTTTACCTGCTCAATCACTATTTGGAGCAATTCCGCGGGACCGTGTTCCGCCAGACCATGTTTGCCGAATTCGAGAAGATAATTCACGAAAGGGCCGAGGCCGGGGAAGCGCTCACGCCTGATTCTTTGAATGAGCTGTACTACCGGTTGAATATTGATTACCACGGGCCCGCAGTGGTTGTTGATCAAGATATCGCCCTTGAATGGGCCAGAATTCCGCACTTTTACTCGGCCTTTTATGTTTATAAATACGCTACCGGTTTTTCCGCTGCGACGGCTATTACCCGGCTTATTTTAACCCAGGGCGAACCTGCGCTTGCCAACTACATCACCTTCTTAAAGAAAGGCGGATCCGACTATCCCCTGAACCTGTTGAAAACAGCAGGCGTCGACCTTTCCACACCCCGGCCGGTGCAGGACGCACTCCGGTTGTTTGGCCAACTGCTGGACCGGCTGGAGGAACTCACAGTCTAGTTGCGAAAATCACTATTGACAGCAGGTCACAGGATTGGTAAAATCCATTTATGTATTGAATATCTTTAAAAATGACAATGACAGGGAATAGTAGGCGTTATTGTTTAAAGCCTGGTTCAGAGAGCCGCTGTTTGGTGCAAAGCGGTCGAGGGCAGATGTTGAACTCTCCCTGGAGTAGCCGACCGAAATCCAATGGAAAGTAGGCCCGGACGGATGCTTCCACCGTTAAAAGGAAGGGGATATCGGATCATTTATGAAGCATCCCGTATCCGCAAAGGGAACGGCCACAAGGCCGTTAAGTTGAGTGGTACCGCGGAAGACAGGCCTTTCGTCTCAGAAATTGAGGCGAAGGGTTTTTTTGTTGTATTGCCTGTAGCAGGCGCCTAATGCTTTGTGTCCGGCCGTCTGCGCGATGTTGAAGGGGAATTGTTCATTTCTTCAAATTCAAGGAGGTAAAGACAGGGTGCGTAGGTTAAGCTTATTGGATACCTCGCTGAGGGACGGACAAAAGTCCCTCGGAATAAATTTGAATGTTAATGAAAAACTGGAGATCAGTCGTCAACTTGTTAAACTCGGGGTGGATGTGATCGAAGCAGGTTACCCGGCTGCTTCCCCCGTTGAATTTGAAGCTGTCAGAAAGATTGCCCGGGAGGTAAAAGGGGTTGTCATCTGTGGTTTTGCGGGGGCTAATGAGCGGGAAATAGATTGTTGCGCCGCTGCCTTGAAAGAGGCCGGACGGTCCAGGATTCACACGGGAATAGCAGTATCACCGTTATACATGGAAAAGAAACTGCAGCTTACCCCCGGCCGGGTTGTTGAGCTTGCTGTGGCTGCCGTAAAGCACGCCAAAAAATATGTAGATGAAGTTCAGTTTTATGCAGAAGATGCTTTTCGCAGTGACCGCGCCTTTCTGGTGCAAGTCCTGGAAAGAGTCATTGAAGCCGGGGCAACAGTAATTAATATCCCCGACACCCTCGGCTACGCCACGCCGTGGGAGTGCAGCGAGATGATTTCCTACGTCATGAATAATGTCCGGAATATTCAGCGCGCCGTACTTAGCGTTCACTGTCATAACGATCTGGGCATGGCTACGGCCAACTCCCTGGCGGGAATAAAGGCCGGTGCGGGCCAGGTGGAAGGCACCATCAATGGTATCGGAGAAAGGGCCGGCAATACCTGTCTGGAAGAAATTATCATGACCCTGTATAGCCGCCGGGGCAGTATCGGCATCCAGTGCGGGGCGAAAACCCGGGAGCTTGCCGCTACAAGCAGGCTGGTTTCCCGTCTGACTGGTGTGCCTATTCCCGCTCACAAAGCAATTGTAGGTAGCAATGCTTACACCGGGAACCCTGCGTCCCTGGGTGAGATTGGGCCTGGGGAAAACGCGCCCTTTGTAATAATTGCGCCGGATACGGTAGGCCTGCCGGAAGACGACGGGGCTTTGCAGATCCGGTTGGGCCCGCAGGCGCTACAGCAAAGACTGGATAAACTGGGCTATTCCTTGAATAAGGAGGATCTGGACCTTGTTTATCAGTATTTTTTACATTCAGCGGATTCGAAGGGAGCTGTTTATGATCAGGAACTGCGCGAGCTGATGGGTGAAGCAGGGGTGGAGCAAAGGGGCATTTTAATTAAAAATATATCCATCACCACCACCGGCGCTTCCCGGGCTACGGCTACCGTAACTCTGGACCTGGATGGCGATACGGTTACCGAAGCAGCCTGTGGCACGGGACCGGTGGACGCTGTATTTAAGGCTGTTGATCTCCTGGTAGGGGAGCGGGTTTGCCTGGAAGACTATATGTTGAAATCGGTGGGCAGGGGCCGGGAGACCCTGGGTGATGCCACGGTGAAGGTGCGCTACGGGGATAACGGACTGGTTATCGGCAGGGGCGTCAGCAGCGACGTTATTGAAGCCAGCGCCAGGGCTTATGCCAATGCTTTGTCCAAGGTTAAAACAATGATCCGGGAAAATGCCGCCCAGGCCCGGGTTTGAAATGCCGGGCGGAAATTGTTTTTGGACGTCTTATAGTTTGCAAAGAGGATTTTTAAGGAGGGATTGATCTGGCTGTTGTTGAAATTAGCGTAGTACCCATCGGGACAGCATCAACCGGCCTGAGTGAATATGTGGCCGGGTGTTTGTCCGTGCTGCAAGGGGCTGAAGGGATTACCTGGCAGTTGACTCCCATGGGCACGATCCTTGAGGGCGAACTGGACCAGGTGCTGAAAGCAGCCCGGCGCATGCACGAGCAGCCCTTTACAGCAGGAATTCAGAGAGTTGTTACTACTATTCGCATAGATGACCGCCGTGACCGGGAATTAACTATGAACGGGAAGGTGGAGGCGGTCAAAACCAGGCTGGAAAAATAAACGGGGGAAGTTTTTGTGGATTATTTTATTGAGCTATTAAACAGCCTGAAGCGGGGGGTCATATCCCCGGTCTATCTTTTTCACGGGGAAGAAGCCTATTTGCGTGAACAAGCTGTATTGCGCTTTAAGGAATACCTCCTTGAAGGCGGCCGGAGTGAGTTCAATTTCGACCTGATTGAGGGCGAGCAGGCTACTCCTGCGGAAATTGCGGCAAAGGCTGAAACACCCCCCTTTTTTGCCGGAAAGCGCCTGGTAGTGGTCAGGAACCCCGCCTTTTTTAAGGCCGGCAAAGGCTCTTCCGGGGGAAACCCTGCGGAAGGTGGAGACGAGCCTGTTTCAAAGGGTAGGGAGGCGGCCTTGCTGGATTATTTGAAGCGACCCCTGTCTTCAACCTGTTTAGTCTTTACCACGGGTGAGCCTGTGGACAAGCGCAGACGACTCTATCAAGCCATCAAGAAGAGCGGCCGGGCTGTGGAATTCACCTTCCTCAACCGGCGGGAGTTGGCCCGCTGGTTGGCCCAAAGGGCAAGGGCGGCAGGGACGAAGTTTGGAGCCGGAGCAGCAGAGCACCTACTGGATGTCGCCGGGCCTTCCCTGTTGCGATTGGTGGCTGAACTGGAAAAGCTGTTCTGCTATACCGCCGGGCAGGAGCTCATTACCCTGGAGGATGTCCGGATGGTGTGTCCGCCCAGGGTGGAGGAAAGCATTTTCGCCATCGTGGACGCGGTAGGTGAAAGACAATGCCGGAAAGCCCTGGCAGGGATTAAGGACCTGCTGGCAGCCAAAGAACCCCCGTTGAGGATTCTGGCCATGATCAGCAGGCAGTTCCGTCTCCTTCTCCAGGTGCATACGCTGCAGGGACAGGGTTTTCCCCCCGCTGAAATTCCAGCAAGGTTAAAAATTCACCCCTATGTTGCCCAAAAAGTAGGGATTCAGTGCAGGAGGTTTAACCGGCCCTTCTTAATCTGTGTCTTTGAGTCCCTCTCGGAACTGGATCTGGCGCTGAAGACCGGACGGCAGGAGTTTTATCCTGCGATGGAAAAACTTTTGCTGGAACTCTGCGCTAACTAAAGGAACAAAAACCACCCTCTGCCCGGGTGGTTTTAAGATTATCCCTTGTTACAGGTGGATGTTACAGGTGCCTGACACCAACTTATCAACTTATTTTGCCTGAGGTGCCTTGCCTGAGGTGCCTGACACCAACTTATCAACTTATATCACAAAGTGCCTGACACCTATGATACTGTCAATTAGGATTTCTTTTTTATTGCCTTGGAAAAACTTTTGCTGGAGCTCTGCAGTAATTAAACGAACAAAAACCACCCTCTGCCCGGGTGGTTTTAAAATTATCCCTGTATTTTGTTAAACCGCTTGCTCAAGCGGGATTTTTTTCGGGAAGCTGCATTTTTATGTAAAACGCCTTTCGTGACAGCTTTGTCTATTGCGACCACGGCTTTGCGAAGCTTGATGCCTGCATCTTCCGGGTCAGCCTGCTTCAAGGCTTCTTCAAACTTCCTGATTGTTGTCTTCAGGGCGGATTTAATCCGGGTGTTGCGCAGGGTCCGCATCCTGGTAATTTCAACCCTTTTTGCTGATGATTTAATGTTCGGCATGTTGTTCTTCACCTCCCAACGGCAACCATTTTATCATGCACCGGATAAAAACGCAAGGCTTTGCGGTATATCCTTTCATATTTTGGTTAAAGCTATTCCTAGTATAAAAAGATGGGGGTGATCCTGGAGATGCAATGGTTGGGACTGATCATCAGGTTTGTCGTTTCAGCACTTGTGTTAGTTGTTGTGAGCTGGCTTTCCCCTGGTTTTGTAGTGCACGGGGGTTTTGTAGGAGCCTTGATCGCCGCTCTCGTAATTGCCGTACTCGGTTATGTGGCGGAGGCCCTCCTGGGGGAGCGCATATCGCCTCAGAGCAGGGGTCTGGTTGGCTTCCTCACGGCTGCGGTCGTAATTTATCTGGCTCAATTTATTATCCCCAGCCTGCTCACCGTAACGCTTGTCGGCGCATTGATTTCCGCATTTGTGATCGGACTTATTGATGCCTTTGTACCCACGGTCCTGCGCTGACGGATGAACACATAAACCCCCCCCTGCAGGCATAGGATTTACTGTACAAGTCTGCCGGGGGGGGTTTTTGTGTTCTCTGCTTTGACCTGCCGCCACAGGAAGACATCCGCAGTTTTAATCCGCCGGATGTTCCTGCCGGTAGCGCTTTTTTTAACAATAGTGATTCTTTTTTATTTTAGAGTTATTCCTCTGGAGGTTATTTGCTCAAGGTTTCAGGATACAATTGAAAATATTCCGCACAGGGTACTGGCCCTGTATCAGGGGGATCCTGAAAAAATACTCAAAACTGCTATTCCGCTGCTTGACTGGGGCAGTTTCGAGGGAGATACCGCAAATCGTCCGGCATCCAGAATTCTTTTGGATGCCTTTGCTTCCGTTGCGGGTGTTAGATTCCACAGTCCGGCGGTAATCCTGCAGTCTCAAATCCCCTGTCTTGCTGCAGTAACACTTCCGGATCCAGCCGCGGACCAATTAGAGGCGTTTATTCCCGGCGCTGTTCCCCCGGTAAAGACAACAACCGTCCTGTCGGAAGAATACCTGGTGGGTATTTACAATACCCATACCGGTGAAACCTACAGCCGGACAGACGGGTTGGAAAGGTTGGAAGGAAAACGGGGCGGGGTGGTTACGGTAGCCATGGCCCTGCAGGGGGCGCTGGAGGAAAAACACGGCATAAAAGTGGTGCGTTCGGACCGGATCCATGACGCCAATTACAACACGTCCTATCTTGAGTCAGAAAAGACCCTCCGGGAAATGCTGGCCGGGTATCCCTCGTTAAAGGTTGTTCTGGATATTCACCGTGATTCGGGAAAAACAAGGGAGCAGAGCCTGGTCCAGATCGACGGCCAGGCGGCAGCCCCTATTCTTTTTATTGTGGGCTCCGATGCGCGCCGCCCTTTTCCGAACTGGCGGCAAAACTATGACTTTGCAGTCCTGCTTTCAGAAAGAATCAACCAAATGTATCCCGGGCTCTCCCTGGGGGTCAGGGTGAAGGACGGGCTTTATAACCAGTTCCTGCATTCCCGGGCGGTCCTGGTGGAGATGGGTACCACGGAAAACTCAACGGAAGAGGCGGCCCGTTCCGCACGGCTGCTGGCTGATGCCCTGGCCGATATCCTGGCCGGCGAAGCGACTGTGCCGGAAGAGCCTGGAGAAGAGCCTGGAGTTGAAGCAGTCTGGCAAGAGACCTGGAACGGCAGGCAGGAACCGGGAAATTTACATTATGGCACAGGTATAGGTTAAACCGGTTTTTATCAATACTACTAGTAAAAAACTCGGCTGTATAACTACTGGAGTGATTCTTGTGAACCGCACTTTTTATTTGCTGACCCTCTTCTTCTTTGTTTTAGCTGTTAGCACCGGGGTTTGTGTTGTCCTGAAGGAATTTAACCGGATGGTTTGTCCGGCGGCTCCGGTCCGGGCTTTTAACCTGGAAGCAGGCGGAAGCCAGACATGCCGTATAGAGTTTTTGCTGGAGGAGGCGGAGTTGAAGCTGCCGGTTGATTTAAACCGGGCCGGAGATCTAATGAAACAATATCAAAGGGACCTGGTGGAAGGAAAATGCCTTGCGACTGTTGCAAAAGCCGGAAAAGTGACCGCTGGCTGGTGTTCAACGCTCCGGGAGGCCGGAAACAGGTTTGTTTCCGATCTTTTGTCCAGATCTGCGGCAGCCGCCGGATCTTTTCAGGAGCGGCTGCATACCAGGAAGGCCGGTGAACGTTAACAATTGCGGCTCCTGTCCCGTGGTGTTATAATTATATAGTTGTTTGCCATACAAGTAAGGAGGGCACACCCTTAAATGGAGTGGGACAAGGATAGAATAAGAAATTTTTGTATTATTGCTCACATCGATCATGGAAAATCCACCCTTGCGGACAGATTGCTGGAGTATACGGGTGCTTTGAGTGGACGTGAAATGACCGAGCAGGTACTGGATCGGATGGACCTTGAACGGGAACGGGGAATAACCATCAAAATGCAGGCCGTACGGCTGATTTACCGGGCCGGTGATGGACGGGAATACCAGTTAAACCTTATCGACACCCCGGGGCATGTGGATTTTTCTTATGAAGTATCACGCAGCCTGGCCGCCTGTGAAGGGGCCTTGCTGGTGGTGGACGCTGCCCAGGGCATTGAGGCCCAGACTCTGGCCAATGTCTACCTGGCTCTTGAAAATAATTTGGAAATAATTCCGGTAATCAATAAGATTGACCTGCCCAGTGCGGAGCCGGAAAGGGTCAAGCAGGAGATAGAGGATGTCATCGGTCTTGATGCGTCCCGGGCGGTTCTGGCCTCGGCCAAGAGCGGACTGGGCATTGAGGAAATCCTGGAACGCATCGTGGAGAGCATTCCGCCGCCCGCCGGAGCGGCAAAGGCGCCCTTAAGGGCGCTGATTTTTGATTCCCACTACGATCCCTATAAAGGTGTGATTGCCTATATTCGTGTTGTGGACGGTATGGTGTCCAAGGGCATGCAGGTTAAAATGATGGCCACGGGCAAGGAATTCGAGGTCAACGAGGTGGGCATTTTCCGCCCCGCCCTTACTACGGTGGGTGAACTGCAAACCGGCGAAGTGGGCTTTATTGCGGCCAGCATCAAAAACGTAAAGGACTGCCAGGTCGGTGACACCGTGACGGAGGCTGCCCGACCTTCCCCCGTTTCCCTGCCCGGCTACCGTAGAGTGACTCCAATGGTTTACTGCGGCCTCTATCCCGTGGACTCGGTGGATTACGAAGACCTGCGGGATGCCCTGGAGAAGCTCAAACTCAACGATGCGTCTTTAATCTATGAGCCCGAGACTTCGGAGGCGCTGGGGTTTGGTTTTCGCTGCGGTTTTCTGGGTTTGCTGCACATGGAGATTATCCAGGAGCGTCTGGAGCGCGAGTATGCTTTGAGCCTGATCACAACGGCACCCAACGTTGTCTACCGGGTGACCACCACTGCCGGGGAAATCCTTGAAATTGAAAATCCGAGCAAACTGCCCCCCACGGGCAAGCTTCAGTATATCGAGGAACCTTTTGTCAAGGCTACGATCATGGCGCCCAGGGATTATGTTGGTGCGGTTATGGAACTCTGCCAGGAGCGCCGGGGCGTTTTTACCAATATGGAGTACATGAGTGTTAACCGGGTTCTGCTCAGCTACGATATCCCCCTCAGTGAAATTATCTACGATTTTTTTGACCAGTTAAAATCCCGTTCCAGGGGTTACGCTTCTCTTGACTACGAAGTAGCCGGTTACAGGCAGTCTGATCTGGTGAAGCTGGATATTTTAATTGCCGGAGTGGTCCTGGATGCCCTTTCCGTCATTGTCCACAGGGACAAGGCCTACTACAGGGGGCGGTATTTTGTGGAAAAGCTGCGGGGACTGATTCCCCGTCAGATGTTTGAGATTTCCATCCAGGCCGCCATCGGCAACAAAGTTATTGCCAGGGAAACGGTCAAGGCGGTGCGCAAAGATGTCCTGGCCAAATGTTACGGCGGTGACATTACCCGTAAGCGCAAGCTCCTGGAAAAGCAAAAGGAAGGAAAAAAACGGATGAAACAGGTGGGAAGTGTGGAGATTCCCCAGGAAGCCTTCATGGCTGTTTTAAGCGCTGAGGACTAAAGATAATTGTTTAAATGGCGATTGTTTATGTTTATATATGACAGACAGGGAAGGAGGCGGAGCCGGTGAGTTGCTATTTACGCCATTTGAAGCCCCTTCTTGGTGAACTTGGTATAGCCCCTGAAACCAGGGAAGAGCGAAAGCGAGTTGACCTGGCGATAAGGGCGGTGGTGGGTAAAAGTGCGGATAATCCCTGCAACGAAGTCTGGAAAGAGGTAAAGGCCTGGCTTCAGGATGAAAGAAAAAAGCATTCTCTAATGGTGGAATTGAAGAAGCTCCGGTAAAAGATGGATAATTGAATGGAAATCGTTTTTTAAGTACCGGGTTCGAACCCAAGGAGTGCTGGAGAACAATGACCATTGGCCTATACATCCACGTCCCTTTCTGTGTTAGAAAATGCCTGTACTGTGATTTTACCTCATACCCCTATCATCCTTCGGATGCACAGACTTACTTGCAGGCCGTCCGGCGGGAAATGCGCCTGTACGGGAAAATCCTGTCCACTGAAGAGCGGAAAGTGTCCAGCCTGTTTGTTGGGGGCGGAACCCCCACCTGCCTGCCGGCAGACGGGCTTGCAGCCATGATTGAAGATGTGGGTTGTGTTTTCAAGCTGTTGCCGGACTGCGAAATAACAGTGGAGGCAAACCCGGGAACTATCGGCCGGGAAGGACTGACCCAATTAGCTGCAGCAGGTGTTAATCGCCTGAGCATCGGTGTCCAGTCTTTCCAGGACGGACTTTTAAAAATGCTCGGGCGCATTCATGATGCCCGGGCGGCATTGGAAGCAGTGCAGGCAGCCAGGAAAGCAGGCTTTCAAAATGTAAATATAGACTTGATTTTTGGTATTCCAGGTCAGTCTGCCGGGAACTGGCTGGAAACACTGGGCCGTGCCGTGGAGCTGTCCCCGGAACACATTTCCGTGTACGGGCTCCAGCTGGAAGCGGGGACACCCCTGGAGCGGGCGGTAACCCTGGGTAAACTGGCAGCCTGTCCGGAGGAACTGGAGTTATCCATGTACAGGACCGCAATTGACTTTCTCACAGGTCATTATTATGAACATTACGAGATATCAAATTTTGCCAGACCGGGCAGGTGGTCCGCTCACAATTTAAAATACTGGCTGAACCGTCCTTATCTGGGCATCGGAGCAGGCGCCCATTCCTGCTTCCGGGGTGAGCGTTTTGCCAACGAGACCTCTTTGAATTTGTATTTTGAAAAGGTTTTCCGGGGAGAATATCCCGTAAAGGATAGGGAAGTATTATCAGAGAAGATGGCTATGTCGGAATTCATGTTTCTTGGATTGAGACTGCTCCGGGGCATTGATCTGAATATGTTTAACCGGCGTTTCGGGAAGCGGGCTGAAGATGTTTACAGCATTCAAATCGCCCGGCTTTTAGAGCAGGGGTTGATTGAGGCCCGGGACGGTTGCCTGCGACTCTCGGTAAAGGGACTGCCGTTAGCCAACCGGGTTTTCCGTGAATTCGTTTGAGTTTTGAAACACGGACCATTGCTAAAAAAAACTGGTTTTGACAAACCTTTAAGCTGTTTCTCTTGACAATAGATGTAGTTGGTGCTATTTTTTATTTAACAGTATATTAGCACTCAGCAACATAGAGTGCTAACAAAAAGGGGGGGCCGGCATGAAAATGGATGACCGCAAGCAAAAAGTGCTTATGGCTATAGTCCAGGACTTCATTGCTACAGCAGAGCCGGTTGGTTCCCGGACCATTGCCAAAAAATACAGGCTCGGAGTGAGTCCGGCCACCATCCGGAACGAGATGGCGGACCTGGAGGAACAGGGTTACATTGAGCAGCCCCATACTTCTGCCGGTCGCATTCCGTCACAGCAGGGTTATCGTTATTACGTGGATTATTTAATGCAGAGGAAAGAGCTTTCGGCAGAACAAGAGGACTTGATTAGGCGCCAGTTTGAGAAAAAAGTGAGGGATGTAGGCCAGGTTATTCAAAAGGCGGGACAGCTCCTGTCTCACCTCACCCAGTATGCTTCCATAATCATGTCTCCACAGATAGGAGCCGGCAGCTTTAAACACATCCAGCTTATATCCATGCGCCCTTCCCAGGCTATGGTGATTGTGGTGATGGATAACGGGACGCTGCACCACAGGGTTATCGAAGTGCCTGAAAGCATTACTTCCGCTGATATGGAGACAATATCCGGGGTCTTGAACGCCAAGCTCCAGGGATTGACAATTGAGAGTATCAAAGTTACTCTGTTGAAGGAAATCTACCTTGAGCTGGCCAGGCACAAACATATCCTGGACCTCGCTATGGATCTGCTTCAGGAAAGCCTGATGTTGAGGAACGAGGATAAAATTTACCTCGGCGGGGTATTTAATATGTTAAACCAGCCGGAGTTTCACAATATTGAAAAGGTTAAAACCCTGCTCAGTATTATCGAGCAGGAAAAAATGTTGTGTGAACTGCTCTCCAATCAGGGGGATACCGGGGGCGTAACTGTACGCATCGGTGATGAAATCAAGCACCGGGAGATCAAAGAGTGTAGTATGATTACCGCTCCCTATTCTATTTGCGGCAAGCAGGTGGGATCTATCGGGGTACTTGGGCCTACTCGAATGGAATACGCTAAAGTTGTAAGCATTGTTGAATCCATGACAAGGAATCTTTCCCGGGCTATGGAGCGAATGATTTTTGGCCCGGGAAAATGAGGGGGAACCGTATTTGAGTTTGAAGAGGGAAGCGACGACCGGGTCCGAAGTAGATGAGAGTCTGGCCGCGCTGATGACCAACTCCAACGCCATCCGGGCTATTGCCAGCGCAGTGGAAGGGACACTGGGCCCCAAAGGTTTGGACACCATGCTGGTTGATAAGTTTGGCGAAGTGGTTATCACTAACGACGGGGTAACTATTCTGACCATGATGGAGGCAAACCATCCCGCGGCCAGAATGTTGATTAATATTGCCAAGGCTCAACAGGCCGAGGTGGGTGACGGGACAACCACGGCCACAGTAATGGCCGGGGTCCTGGTCAGTTCCGGGGTGGAGCAGGTGGCCAAAGGCGTGCCTGTGGCCAGGGTTATTGAGGGTCTGCGTACCGGCTTGAAAAGGGCGCTGGAAGTAATGCAGGAGCAGTCCCGGCCCATCAAAGGCCTGGATGATCCGCTGGTCCGCCAGGTAGCCCTGGTAGCCGGCCGGGGCCACGCCGATATTGCCGACCTGGTAACCCGGGCGGCGGTGCTGATTGGGGAGGAAAAGCTGAAAGACAGATTCTTTAAGTTTTCTGATTCTATTGTCGCCGAGGAAGGTGCGGAGAATCAGGTTTTTATGGGAGTAATTATTAATAAGGAACGGATGAACCGGCAGATGCCCCAGGAATTGGAGAGGGTCAAGGTTCTGGTCATTGATGATGCCCTGGAACCCGAGGAAATTGACGATGAGGCCCTGGGAACAGAGGCCGGCTTTACCCGGTATTTAAAGCTTCAGGAGGAGTTTAAGGATAACCTGAAAAAAATCCTGGATCTGGGCGTAGGTTTGGTCCTGGCCGACCGTGGGGTTGCAGATCCCGCTGAAGAAATATTGACTGACGAGGGTGTCATGGTTATCCAGAGAGTTGCCAATAAAGAACTGCGTAAGGCAGCTGAGCACACCGGCGCCAGAATGATCAAGCGCACCGGGCTGAAGAGGCCCGTAGCCGAACTGGAACGGTACCTGGGGAGCGCCGACCGGGTTTATAACGATGAAAAACTCGAACAGGTGTGGGTTCTCGGAGGTAAAGGCAAGCCCATGGCCACCGTACTGGTGGGCGCTGCGACGTCCGAAGTGGTGGGTGAAAGGGAGCGCATTGCCAAGGATGCGGCAGCCTCGGTTCAAGCGGCAATCAGGAGTGGAGTTGTGCCCGGGGGTGGTTCTCTGGAGATGTGGGTAGCCCGTGAGGTGGAGAAAGTGCGGGAAGGCATCCGGGGCATGGCTGCCTATGGTGTGGAGTGCGTTGTGGAAGCTTTGAAGAGACCCATGGCCCAGATCGTAGCCAACGCGGGTTTCAATCCTCTGGAAAAGATGGGCGATGTGATTGCAGCCCAGACAGAAACAGGCAAAAATTCTCTGGCTGTGGATTGTGACTCCGGAGAGGTTGCGGATATGTACGAAAACGGAATTGTCGATCCCGCCAGTGTGAAGGTTTATGCGCTGAAGGCGGCTGGCGAAGTGGCCGAGGCCATTTTAAGAATTGATACAATTATCAAGAAAAGGGAAGATAAAGCGGACTCTTCAAATGATACTTTCAAGGTTTAAGTGAGGTGACCGGCGTGAACATTGAGGATAAAAACAACCACACTAAAAAAACCGGGGATAATGAGATTTTTTTAAACAACAGTGACTCTGCAGCCGGAAAAAACCAGGACCCGGTGACTCAGGTCCAGGCAGGGCGGGAGTATGAGGAGACTTTAAAGGAAGCAGTTGAAGAGCCGGGAGGAGATGATTTATCCATTCTTCAAAAACAGCTGGAGGAGCAGAAGAACAGGGCGGAGGACTTCTATAACCGTCTGGCCAGACTGCAGGCTGATTATGAGAATTTCCGGAGAAGAACCCGCCAGGAAAAAGAAGATCTGTGTAAATATGCGTCGGAGCAGCTGGTGCTGAAGTTGCTGCCGGTGCTGGATAATTTCGAGCGGGCCCTGGAGGCTGAGGGTGATTCGCTTAAAGATTATAAATCCGGTGTAGAAATGATTTACCGGCAGTTTCAAGATGTATTATCCCTGGAAGGAGTAGAAGCTATTCCGGCCGTCGGAGAGCCCTTTGACCCGGTTAAACACGAGGCTGTATTCCGGGAGGAGTCTGAAGAATACCCCGAAAACACTATTATTGAAGAACTTAGGCGCGGGTACGTTCTGAAAGATAAAGTTATCCGGCCGTCTATGGTTAAAGTTTCTAAATCCTTGTAAGCAACATGAAACTTAGTTCAGGAGGTCGAATAAAATGTCTAAAGTAATAGGAATTGACCTTGGCACGACAAACTCCTGTGTAGCTGTTATGGAGGGCGGCGAGGCGGTGGTCATCCCCAATGCTGAAGGGGCCAGAACCACACCTTCTGTTGTGGGGTTCTCCAAGACCGGAGAGCGGCTTGTGGGCCAGGTGGCCAAAAGGCAGGCTGTGAGTAACCCGGACCGGACCGTCAGTTCAATTAAGCGCTACATGGGTACGGACCATAGAGAAAACATTGAGGGCAAGAATTATACTCCACAAGAGATCTCCGCAATGATTCTCCAGAAATTAAAGGCTGATGCTGAAGCCTACCTGGGCGGAAAAGTGGATAAAGCGGTCATTACCGTTCCTGCCTATTTCAGCGATTCCCAGCGCCAGGCCACCAAGGACGCCGGTAGAATCGCCGGCCTCGAGGTGCTGCGGATCATCAACGAGCCCACAGCGGCTGCCCTGGCCTACGGACTGGAGAAGGGCGAAGAACAGACGGTTCTGGTATACGATCTGGGAGGGGGTACTTTTGATGTATCCATCCTCGATCTTGGCGACGGCGTGTTCGAGGTTAGAGCCACCAGCGGCAACAACCGCCTGGGCGGTGATGATTTTGATCAGAGGGTCGTAGATTACCTGGTCACCGAGTTTAAAAAGGATACCGGGATCGACCTGCGCAATGACAAAATGGCCATGCAGCGGTTGAACGAGGCTGCTGAAAAAGCAAAGATCGAACTGTCAGGGGTGGCCACGACCAATATCAACCTGCCCTTCATTTCTGCGGACGCCAACGGCCCCAAGCACCTGGACATCAATCTCACCCGGGCCAAGTTTGATGAAATGACAGCCGACCTGATTGAGAAGACTATGGGACCCACCCGCCAGGCGCTTTCCGATGCAGGTTTGCAGCCTAAAGATATTCACAAAATATTACTTGTGGGCGGCGCAACCCGCATGCCCTCGGTACAGGAGGCCATCCGTAAGTTCCTGGGTAAAGAACCCCATAAGGGAATCAACCCCGATGAGTGCGTTGCCATCGGTGCAGCCATTCAGGCCGGGGTGCTGGCCGGAGAGGTAAAGGATGTTCTGCTGCTGGATGTAACGCCCCTTTCCCTTGGGATTGAAACCCTTGGCGGTGTGTTTACGAAATTGATTGAACGGAACACCACCATCCCCACATCCAAAAGCCAGATCTTCTCTACTGCGGCAGATGGCCAGACTACCGTGGAAATTCACGTGCTCCAGGGTGAGCGGTCCATGGCCGGTGACAACAAAACCCTGGGCCGGTTTACCCTCACCGGTATTCCGCCTGCGCCAAGGGGGGTGCCGCAAATTGAAGTTAAATTTGATATCGACGTGAACGGAATCGTAAACGTTGCGGCAAAGGATATGGGCACGGGTAAAGAGCAGAGTATGACCATTACCGCCAGTACCAACTTGAGTGATCAGGAAATCGATAGAATGGTCAAGGAAGCGGAAAGACACGCCTCCGAAGACAGCAAACGCAAGGAAGAGGTGGAGATCCGCAACCAGGCCGATAGTATGGTTTACCAGGCTGAAAAAACAATTAAGGATTTCAAGGACAAAGCCGACCCTGCTGCTGTTGAGAAGCTGCAAAGGGCTACCGACGAACTCAAGGAAGCCGTAAAAGGCGGTGTCATTGAAACAATCAAGGCCAAATTGGAGGCTGTCACCGGACCGCTCTACGAACTGACAGCGACGATGTACCAGAAAACCGGCCAGGAACAACAGCCCGGAACTGGTGCTCCCGGGGACGGTCAGGCTGGTGGAGAGGCTCCCAAAGACAATGTTGTAGATGCCGATTTCGAAGTAAAAGATGATAAATAGAAAGTGACTTTGGCTTTTATTCAAAACCATACTGTGATATCCTTTTAGAGGGGAATGAAGGTTCCCCTTTCCTTTGTTGTAGTTTAGAGAGGTGTGGCAGATGGATAAGAGAGACTATTATGAAGTGCTGGGCGTTTCCCGGAACGCGACGTCCGATGAGATTAAAAAGGCTTACCGGAAGCTGGCCCGCAAGTATCACCCTGACGCCAACCCGGGTGACAAGGATGCCGAAGCAAAGTTCAAGGAAATCAGCGAGGCCTATGTTGTTTTGAGCGATCCTGAAAAAAGGGCCGGCTATGATCGTTTTGGCCATGCAGGTGCAGACGGGCAGGGATTCGGCGGGTTTGAGGGTTTCGGTGATTTCGGCGGGCTGGGGGATATCTTTGAGATGTTCTTCGGCGGCGGCGGACGCACTCGCAGGCGCACCGGTCCGGAAAGGGGTCAGGATATCCGGACAGACATGGAAATTAGTTTAGAGGAAGCTGCCTTTGGTTTGGAGCGGGAAGTGAAGGTACCCCGGGTTGAGACTTGCGGCACCTGCGGCGGCAGCGGGGCCGCTGCCGGAAGCAAGCCCAAAACCTGTCTGGCCTGTGCGGGGACCGGCCAGGTGCAGTTTACCCAGAGTACACCCTTTGGACGTATTGTCCAGTCCCGGACCTGTGATCGCTGCCGGGGCACCGGTCAGGTTATCGAGAAACCTTGCCCGACCTGCCGCGGCGCCGGTTCTGTGCGCAAAACGCGCAGTATTAAGGTCAAAGTGCCGCCCGGTGTGGACAACGGTTCCCGGCTCCGCCTCGCAGGTGAGGGAGAGGCCGGGACCAGGGGAGGTCCCCCGGGTGATCTTTATGTTTATATCCACGTTAAGCAGCACAAGCTTTTCAGGCGTGAGGGCGATGACTTGATTTGTGAAATACCGCTTTCATTTGTCCAGGCGGCTCTGGGCGATGAGATCGATGTCCCAACCCTGGAAGGGAAGGAAAAATTAAAGATACCCGAGGGTACTCAACCGGGGACCGTTTTCAGGATCAGAGGAAAGGGTGTTCCCCATCTAAGTGGTTTTGGCAGGGGCGACCAGCATGTCCGGATTAAGGTAATGATTCCCGGCAAGCTTAGCGAAAAACAGAAGGAATTACTCCGGGAGTTTGCCCGTCTTGACAACGGCGAGTCGGTACAGGGAAAGGGACAGGCCGGGGACAAGAGTTTTTTTGAAAAAATGAAGGACGCCTTCATGGGCTGAGTCCAAAGATAAGGAGTCTTTTACTTGGAATGGTTGGAGATTGCTGTGAGCTCTCCCCCCGCCGGGGTCGAACTGGTTTCGGAAATATTCCGGGAGTTGGGAGTCGGCGGGGTTGTCATTGAGGACCCCGCCGTTATTCATATGTATGCTGCCAGGACACATCCCGAGGAATGGGCTGTTTCCCCGGAGGTGGCCAAACAGGAGAAGCCTGTGGTCAAGGCTTATTTACCTGTGGATGACGGCCTGGACAGGCGGCTGGAAGAGCTGTTTTCCGCCCTGAACCGCCTGGGCTTAAACCCGGAAGCTGAAGTGAGCACGCGCGCGGTCCGGGAGGAAGACTGGGCCAGCACCTGGAAACAGTATTACAAACCGGTACACGTGGGGCGGAGGATTGTTGTCAGGCCCTCCTGGGAGGAATACCGGGCGGTTGACGGAGAACTGGTCATTGAACTTGATCCGGGGATGGCTTTTGGCTGCGGTACGCATCCCACCACATCCCTATGCTTGAAGCTGCTGGAAAATTATATCCGCGGCGGAGAGAGGATCTACGACGTGGGTACGGGCTCGGGGATTCTGGCTGTTGCGGCCGCTGCCCTGGGTGCCGGCCGGGTGGTGGCGGTGGATTTGGACCCTGTGGCGTGCCGGGCGGCGGCAGAAAACGTGGAAAGAAACCGGGTGGAAGGGATAGTCCGGGTGGTGCAGGGTAACCTGCTGGATAATATAAATGACGGGGTCGACCTGGTGGTCTCCAATATCATTGCCAGTGTGATTATCAGCCTTGCTCCTGACGCCGCAGCTGCGCTGGTTCCCGGCGGCTTTCTGATTGCTTCGGGAATTATCCGTCACCGGGCGGAGGAGGTGCGGGATGCTCTGGAAGAGGCGGGCCTGACTCCCTGGGAGCAACTGGAGGAAGGCGAGTGGACGGCCATTGTGGCTAAAAAAACCTTGCGGGACTAAAATTTCTGCACCCGGAAGGGGGTTATAGTAAAGTGCCCTTCGTTAATATTAAAATCACAAAGGACGGGGCAACAGCGGAACAAAAGGCTCAGCTGATTCAGGGGGGTACCAGGCTCCTCGCGGATCTGCCGGGTAAAAACCCCTAAACCACAGTTGGCGTTATCGATGAAGTGGAAACCGGCAACCGGGGCATTGGCGGGGAAAGGGTTACAAGGCCCAGGAACAGCGGGAAATAACAGTTGTTGGTCTGCCCGGAAGCTGAGCCAGGCTCATGAATAGGCCGGGACCGGGCGGGTAATAATAAATTTTTAGGGCAGAGGAGCTTTAGTTTATGCCCCGGTTCTTTGTGGAACCTGGTCAGATCAGAGATGGTTACATCTACCTGACGGGTCAGGATGCTGTACATATTACGAGAGTTCTCCGCCTGGGCAGGGGGGACCGGATCCTGGTCCTGGACGGACGAGGCAAGTCTTATCAGGCGGTTATTGAAGATGCCGGCAGGACCAGGGTGATTTGCGCCGTGACCGGAGAAATCCCTGTGTTCAGTTCCCCCGGTCCCCGGCTTACACTGGTTCAGGGATTGCCCAAAGGTGATAAGATGGACCTGATTGTTGAGAAAAGTACAGAGCTCGGAATCAGCAGGATTATCCCGCTGGTATGTGAGCGGACTGTTCTGAAACTGGAGGGGGACAAATTATCCAGACGCCGGGAGAGGTGGCTTCGCATCGCCCGGGAAGCGAGCAAGCAGTGCCGTCGCCCGGATGTTCCGGAGGTCGACCTGCCGGGGGGCTGGGATCAGGCCTTGCGGGATCTGGATCGGGCCACTGCGCTGATACCCTGGGAAGAAGAAAATGTTCTGACTCTGAAGTCTTTCCTGCGTGAAAACACAAACCCCGGGAGCAGGTTTATGTTTTTATCGGCCCGGAAGGGGGGTTTACCCCCCGTGAGGTGGAGCGGGCCCGTTCCCACGGTGTCCGGCCGGTTACGCTGGGGCCGCGCATCCTTCGAACAGAAACTGCCGGTTTGGCTGTAGTGGCTATGATCCTTTACCAGTGGGGCGATCTGGGGGGTAGGTCAGATGGGTGAAAAGACGGTGGCGATTTGCACGCTGGGGTGTAAGGTCAACCAGTATGAGTCAGCGGCCCTGGCTCAGTCTTTCAAAGAAAAAGGTTACCGGATAGTAGATTTTAAAGACCTGGCTGACATTTATATTGTCAATACATGTACTGTTACCCATCTGGGCGACCGTAAATCAAGGCAACTGATCCGGCGCGCAGCGCGGGCCAATCCCGGTGCGCTGATTGTAGTGACCGGATGTTATGCTCAAATAGCGCCGGATGAGGTGGGGAGAATACCGGGGGTCGACCTGGTGGTGGGCACCCGCGGCCGCTCAAAGCTGGTGGAGCTGGTAGAAGCAGCCTCAAAGGAAAGGGAGCCCCTTTGCCTTGTCAGCGAGTTCCAGGCAGGAGAACAGTTTGAAGAAATTGCGGCGTTGCCTTTGGACGGGAGGACCAGGGCTTTTTTAAAAATTCAGGAGGGCTGTACAAACTTTTGCACCTACTGCATTGTACCTCATACCAGGGGGCCGCTGCGGAGCAGGCGTCCGGAGAATGTGCTCAGGGCAGCCCGGGAAATTGTCGCAGCGGGCTATAGGGAAATTGTCTTGACCGGCATTCGAACCGGAGCCTACGGACAGGATTTGGACCGGGACCTGAGCCTGGCTGCTTTACTTCGTGCTTTGTCGGAGATTCCCGGGCTCTTAAGGGTTCGGTTGAGTTCCATCGAACCAAATGACATCACTCTGGAACTTGTAGAGGTCCTGGCAGGGTTAAAGAATTTCTGCCGGCACCTGCACGTTCCGCTTCAATCAGGCGACGACGAAATCCTTCAGAAGATGGGAAGGCGTTATACAACCTGTGAATATGCCCGCCTGGCGGAGGTATTAAGAGACAATCTGCCGGGCCTGGGATTGACCACGGATGTTATCGCCGGTTTTCCGGGAGAGTCTGAAAGAAATTTTGAGAACACAGTCCGGTATATCGAAAGGATATCCTTCAGTGGTTTGCATGTTTTCAAGTTTTCCCCGCGCCGGGGCACCCCGGCAGCGGGGTTTGCAGACCAGATTAAACCGGGGATCAAGGAGCAGCGCAGCCGGAGGCTGATTGAGTCGGGTAAAAAACTGGCTGCCCGCTTCGCCGGGTCACTTGTGGGACAGGAGCTTGATGTGCTCGTTGAACAGCGTGCTGGAGAAGAAGGTTCCCTTTATGAAGGGCTCACCGGGAACTATGTGAAAGTCCTTTTTCCAGGTCGTGAGGAACTCCGGGGGAAGGTTGTCCGGCTCAAAATGTTGGAATCTGAAGGAACAACTTTAAAAGGTTTTTTGTGTGAATGATATTATTAATTGTCTCCTGCAGGATTTTCTTTAAAAATGTTGAATAAAAATATAAAAAAATGAAGCAATTCCCCTACAGGGAGGAGGTGGAAGAATGCAGGACTGCATATTCTGCAAGATTGCCAACAGGGAAATACCCGCTGATATTGTCTATGAGAATGAACAGGTTTTAGTTTTTAAAGATGTCAACCCGGCGGCTCCTGTCCACCTTCTAGTCATTCCCAAAAAACATATCCCAACTCTGTTCGACCTGAGCGAAGAGGATTCCGGCATCCTGGGTCAGGTCCAGTTGGTAGTTGCCCGGGTAGCCCGGGAACTGAACCTTGGGGAAAAGGGTTTTCGTTTGGTCAGCAACTGCGGCCGGGAAGCCGGTCAGGTGGTTATGCATATCCACTACCATCTTCTCGCGGGACGCCCGTTACATTGGCCACCGGGCTAAACAGCCCTGTTGTGAACTTTTACCCCACAGGCAATCATTAAATTAAGTTTGCCTGTGTACTAATGTACTAATGTACTGATGTTTTTGCCGGTACATTACCGCATGTAGCCGGACAGCCGGTTGACTCCAAGTGAGAGCCTGATGTATAATCATAGAGTATTTGTTATCTTGGAGAATTGGGTTACTCCCAACTTATTTACGGCTTTATGGTTTAGCGGAGGGAGGGAAAGTATAGTGGCGGAAGTAAAAGTAGGTAAAAATGAAACACTTGACAGTGCCCTCCGGCGTTTCAAGCGTACCTGTCAGAAAGCAGGCGTTTTGGCCGAGGCCAGGAAGCACGAACATTATGAAAAACCCAGTGTACGCAGGAAGAAGAAGTCAGAGGCAGCCAGAAAGAGGAAATTTCGCTAGTTCTAAATAAAAGACACAAATGCTTGGCCATTTTAGCCAGGCATTTTTTACAATCAGCGAGGTGAAGATCTTGACCCCTGAATTGATTAACTGGCTCGCGGTACTGGCATTTTTACTGGGACTAATAGCCATAATTTTGGAAATTATCGTTTTTCCCGGTTTTGGAGTAGCCGGTATAATCGGGATTATCCTCTTTGGCTGGGGAGTTCTTTTGGCGTCCGTTGATGTGGTCCATGTTACGGAAGCCCTTGTCCTGGCGCTGATTGCAACCATTATTATACTTATCGTAGGGCTAAAATTGATGTCCCGGTACAAGCTGTGGTTCAAGCTGACCCTGCAAAACAGACAGCAGAAAGAAAACGGGTATGTAGCCCCTTTACAGGAACTGAGCTCCTTTGGAGGTAAAGAGGGTTTCGCCCTCACTCCTCTGCGGCCTGCCGGTACGGCGGAGGTGGCAGGGGAGCGTCTGGATGTGGTGACCGGCGGAGAGTTTATCGAACCCGGTTCCCGGGTTATGGTAGTAAGAGTAGAAGGTACGCGGGTGGTAGTAAAGCAGCTAAACGGAAATTAAGTAAAAAATAATTGTATTTGCAAAGAGGAGTGGTTTTCTAAATGCTGGGTGCTGGAGCAATAGCCTCCCTGCTGTTTATTCTCTTAATCTTTATTGTAATTGCGGTACTTTTTAGCTTCATTCCCGTGGGACTGTGGATTTCCGCCCTGGCGGCGGGAGTCAGGGTCGGGATTTTCACGCTGATCGGCATGCGATTGCGCAGGGTTCCCCCGGCCCAGATTGTCAACCCGCTGATCAAGGCCGATAAGGCGGGTATCAATATAAGTGTGAATCAGCTGGAAGCGCATTACCTGGCGGGGGGTAATGTGGACAGGGTGGTAAACGCCCTGATTGCCGCAGAAAGGGCTGCGATACCGCTGCTCTTTGAGCGGGCGGCGGCTATCGACCTGGCCGGCCGGGATGTTTTTGAGGCGGTGCAGATGAGTGTCAATCCCAAGGTTTTGGAGACCCCTCTGGTTTCAGCAGTGGCCAAGGACGGGATTGAAGTCAAGGTTGTGGCCAGGGTTACTGTGCGGGCCAACATCGACCGCCTGGTGGGCGGCGCCGGGGAAGAAACTGTTCTGGCCCGGGTCGGCGAAGGGGTTGTGACGACCGTCGGCAGTTCCGAAACCCACAAGCACGTCCTGGAAAATCCCGACCTTATTTCCCGGACTGTCCTGAGTAAGGGACTGGACGCCGGGACGGCCTTTGAGATTTTGTCCATTGATATTGCCGATGTGGATGTGGGCCGCAACATCGGGGCTCAGCTTCAGACCGACCAGGCCGAGGCGGACAAGCGGATTGCCCAGGCCAAGGCCGAAGAGCGCAGGGCTATGGCCGTTGCCAAGGAACAGGAGATGAAAGCTTCCGTGGAAGAAATGCGCGCCCAGGTGGTCAAATCCGAGGCCCAGGTACCGCTGGCCATGGCCGATGCCCTGCGCCAGGGCAAACTTGGTGTAATGGATTACTATAATCTCCAGAACCTTTTGTCGGATACCCGGATGCGTGAAACACTTTCCAGGATAGGCCGCAACCCGGATGAGGAAGGGCCTGTTAAACCGGAGTAACCGGTACTGCGGGAGCCTATTCAACCTTTGTTAAGGGTGTGTTTTTTAGTGAAAACGATCTGGATTATTATCTTCCTGGTTGTTCTTTTGAGGAGCATCTGGCGCCGGATGGAGCGTACCGGATCTGCGGGCCGGTACGAGGAACCTGTGGGAACGGCTGCCCCCGACCCGGTGGAACTGCCTCCGGAACATGAGCCCGGGGAACGGGGACGGCGGAAATTGAACCTTCCCGATTACATCACCGGGCGCGGCAGTGGTTCGGATGCTTCTGGGGGGGAGGGTGCGCCCCGTTCAGTTCCGGAAAAAGCAGCTGCGGGACGGCTTTCCCTTGAAGTGGAAGGGCGGCCGGGAAGGAAGGCCCGGGAAGTAAATATAGCGCTGCCGGACCGCCGGTCCCTGCCCGAAAACCTGCCCGGTCAGACCTTCGCTGCAGCACCCCGGAGGAGCCGCAGGCAGCGTGCTGAAGAATATTTTATTGACTTTTCAGACGGCCCGGAGCAGGTTTTAAAAGGCATTGTCTGGGCTGAAATACTGGGTCCCCGGGGCGGCAGACAGATGCAGAGAAGAAAGTAAACTGGAAAGGAAAAAATAAATCTAACTTGAGGAAGGCTTTCCAGAGGAAAGCCTTCCCTGTAAAAAGAAAGTTATTGATCGTATTACTTTACCGGCAATGGATTCACTCACCAGGGAAAACAAGCGGGGAGTGAACGACAAATTCAATAATTGGCAATCTTGCCATAAAATAGGTAATTATTCCCCCCCTGCCGCATAAAATTGTGGCAAGGAGGGGGATTTTTTATGGCCTGGCGAGATGTTAAAAGAAAAGTCAAAAGGCAGATTTCTGAAATTCTTGAAATACCGGGTGATGTTGCGCTGGACCTGCCCAAAATTATCCTGTTCGGCAATATCCAGCTTTATATTGAAAACCACAGGGGTATCCTTGAATACAGCCCGGAGGGAGTTCGCGTAAGCGTTGGGGAAGGAGAGGTTATGGTTGAGGGGGAGAACCTGATCCTCCGCAATATCCTGCCCGACGAGTTATGTGTGGAAGGCAGGATCTTCTCTCTGAGATTTGATTAGGCAAATTTATGTTGCAGCTCCAGGCCTTAGGCCGGCAAAGAACAATTCATCCACAGGGGGATAAACTATGTTTTTGTTTAAGCTGATGTCTTTTTTACTGGGGTACGTGACCATTTTAGTTACAGGCGATGCTCCGGAAAAATTTATCAACATGGCAGCCAGCAGGGGAATCAGCCTCTGGGACGTCGCCAGGTCAGGTGAGGGGGGAATCCGTTTAAAAGTCAGGCTAAGTGCGGTAAAACCATTGCGGCATATGGCCAGGCGCACACGCTGCCGTTTCAGGATCTGCCGGCGTGAAGGCCTGCCCTTTTATTTTGCCCGCCTGCGCCGGAGAAAGGCACTGGCGTTGGGGGCCGTCTTTTGCGTCGGTGTCCTCTATCTCCTTACTTCCTTTGTCTGGTTCATTGAGATCAGAGGCAATGAGCAGTTGAGTAGCGCAGAAATGCTGGAAGCAGCGGCAGAAGCGGGCCTGACCAGGGGTGTGCCCAAATGGCAGGTGGAAACGGGGGCAGTGGAGGCGAAAATAATGGAAAGACTGCCCCTTGTAGCCTGGACAGGCGTCTACCTTAAGGGGACAAGGGTGGTCATCGAAGTTGCGGAGCGAACCCTGCCTGTAGAAGAAGATCAGCAACCTGCGCATATTGTTGCGGGTAAAGCCGGGCTTATTAAAGAGGTGCTGATTGTAAGCGGCCATCCCGTTGTCAAGGAAGGAGACACTGTTGTCCCCGGGCAGGTGCTCATATCCGGTGTGATTCCCGCTGTTGAAGAACCTGAACCGGGCGAAGAACCGGAGCCGGGCCAGAAATCCGGTGAAGTCAGGCCGGCCGCCTATGTACACGCCAGAGGCATTGTCCGGGCCCGGGTCTGGTACGAGGGTTACGGTGAAGTTCCCATAATTGAAGAAGGCAGGCGCCCCACAGGCAGTACTAAAACCAGGACCAGTATTAAATTTGAAGGTAAGGAAATAATTTTATCAGGCAGTCAAAATATTCCCTTTGAACACTATGAAGCGGATACTTTGGTCAAAAGCCTGCCCTCTTGGAGGAATCTAATCATACCTGTCGAACTTATAACAATAAAATACCATGAATTATCAGACTACAAAATTGAGCGCAGTCCTGAAGAAGCCCGCAGACTTGCTGAAGAAAGGGCTTTGCAGGAAGCGCTGGCATCCCTTTCGCCCAATACCAGGGTAGAGAAGCAGTGGGTGGAAGAGGTGCAAACGGGCCGTGCGGAAAATCTTGTACGTGTTAAAGCCATCATCGAGGCTGTTGAAGATATAGGGGCGGACAAACAGTTTAAGCCTTAGGCACCAATAATTTAGAAGACTGAGGAGGTCTAGCCGGCTATTGTCCAATAAATATGAAGCTAGATTCGAACTAGATGATTTTAGCGCTGCGGCTGAGATTTTTGGAGAGCATGACCATCATCTGACGCAGATTGAAAAAACGCTGGGGGTCCGGCTTGTGACCCGGGGACAGGAAATCGTCATTACCGGGAATAAGGGAAAGGTGGAACAGGCCCGGGAAGTCCTGGTCCAGTTGCAGAAATTTCATCTTGCCGGAAACCGCCTGACCTTCCGTGAAGTTGCCTATGCCATCAAAGCCGCTCAGAGCGGCATCAAAAATGCCCTGGTGGCCCTGGCGACGGATGTTGCCATGATCACACCCCGGGGTAAACAGATCAAACCTAAAACCATTGGCCAGAAAAAATATGTTGAACAGATTAAGACCCATGATATTGTTTTTGCCATCGGGCCGGCCGGAACGGGAAAGACCTATCTGGCGGTGGTTATGGCCATCAAGGCGCTTCGCAACAAGGATGTGGAGCGCCTGGTGTTGACCCGGCCGGCCGTGGAAGCAGGTGAAAAATTAGGGTTCTTGCCGGGTGACCTGCAGGATAAGGTTGATCCCTATCTGCGGCCCCTTTATGACAGTTTATATGATATTCTGGGTGTCGACAACACCCTCAAATACCTGGAAAAAAACACTATCGAAATAGCGCCCCTGGCTTATATGCGGGGAAGAACACTGGAAGACTCGTTTATTATTCTGGATGAAGCTCAAAACACCACACCGGAACAGATGAAGATGTTTCTCACCCGTCTTGGCTTTGGCTCAAAGGCTGTCATTACAGGGGATGTCACCCAGACTGACCTGCCCAGGGGCCAGGCCTCCGGTCTTATACATGCCCTTGCTGTTTTAAAGGGAATCAAAGGCCTGGGTATTCATACGATGACCGGGGAGGATATTGTCCGGCATCCTCTGGTAGAGGAAATAATCAAAGCATATGAGGTAGAAGGGCAGGAAGGTGTGGCCAAAGAGGAGTGAGATTGATGTTCATCTTCGGCAGGATTAAAAACAAGCTGACGGCCGTCCTGTCCCTGCTGGCAAGGCAGCGCAAGATACGAAGGGGCAGCGCGGCAGTTTTATTTCTGTTTCTCTTGACCTTGATCATGTCGGTAAACTTTTTCCCCAATGAAACTAATCTGCAGGTGGGACAGGTTTCTCCCAGAACCTTTTATGCAGACAAGAGTATTGTATTTGAAGACAAAAATAAGACAACCGAACAGCGCCGGCTTGCCGCAGAAAAGGTGGAAAAAGTCTTCGTCAAGGACCCGCAGGTCAGTATCGGTGTTCAACAGGATATTTCCGATGTGGCGGGAGCGCTGCGTGAGGTCCAGGGGGATGAAAGCCTGGATAAAGACGCCAGAATCGACAAATTGAAGGATATCCTTCCTTTCACTTTAAACGACGGGGATCTTGAGAAACTGGCCGAGTCTTCACCGGGCTACACGCAGCAGGTTGAGAACTCCTTAAAAGGCATGATCGCCTTAAGCATGGAGGAGGGTGATGGAATTACCCAGGACAGCCTGGAAGAAGACGAGAGAGATATTGCCGGTCAAATTACCAGGATGAGCCTGCCCCAGCATTATGAAAATTTATCCATCAGTATAATTGAGCTCTATCTTCGTCCCAATGCCTTTATCGACTATGAAATGACAAGGCAAAAACAGGAAGAAGCCATGGCCCTCGTTGCTCCAACCATGATTTCCGTCAAGGAGAGCGAAAAGATAATAGGTGAAGGTGAAATTGTAACCGAGGAGCACCTGGCCAAGCTTCAAGCCCTGGGCCTCACCCGCACCAAACTTCCCTGGACCTCGGTGATGGGTATTTTAATGCTGACGGTCCTGCTGACCGTGGTTGTTCTCTTTTATCTTTTTCAGCAAAACCGGGAAATTTACGACCATCCAGGGCATGTTTATTTGCTGGGAATTATTGTTATAGTCGTTTTAGCGGTAGGTAAGGCTATTATTGCCATCAATGTCAACCAGTGGCCGGAATTCGGCGCCCAGTTCGGGTACATGGTGCCCCTTGCAGCGGCCGGAATGCTCATTGCCATTCTTTTGGACTCCCGGTTGGCAGTGCTGGTGGTGGCTGTAATGAGCTTTATGCTGGCAATCATGACCGGCAATCAACTGCGCTTCGGGCTGGTGGGCCTGATTGGCGGGATTACCGGTGTTTACAGCGTTTCCAAGCTCAGCCAGCGCGGCGACCTGGTCCGGGCCGGGTTTTATACCAGCGGCGCCAATGTGGTAGCAATCTTTATTGTAGGGCTGGTTATGGAAACCCCCCTGGGGCTGCTGATTTCTACGAGCCTGGCCCTGGGTATTACCAGCGGGATCCTGTCATCCATCCTGACCAACGGCTCCCTGCCCTTTCTGGAACATACCTTCCAGATTACTTCTCCCGTCAGGCTTCTGGAACTCTCCCACCCCAACAATGTGCTTTTGAAAAGGCTTCTTACCGAAGCCCCCGGGACGTATCACCACAGTATTATTGTGGGCAACCTGGCCGAGGCGGCTGCGGATGTGGTGGGCGGCGAGTCCCTGCTGGTCAGGGTGGGCGCTTACTACCACGATATCGGCAAAATCAAAAGGCCCTATTTTTTCATTGAAAACCAAATGACCTGTGACAATCCCCATGATAAAATCGCCCCTTCCCTGAGTACACTAATCCTGACCTCCCACGTCAAGGACGGGGTGGAAATGGCCAGGGAGCACAGGCTGCCCCAGAGGATTATTGATATTATCGAACAGCACCACGGCAACGGCCTGGTCAGTTATTTTTATCATAAAGCCCTGGAAAGCGACCGGACAGAAACTATAACCGAGGAAGAATTCAGATACGAAGGCCCCAAACCCCAGACCAAAGAAGCGGCCCTGGTCATGCTGGCAGATTCGGTGGAGGCTGCGGTCCGTTCCCTGCAAAACCGTACGGCGGGCCGGGTGGAAGGGCTGGTACGAAAAATAATTAAAGATAAATTAAACGACGGCCAGCTTGACGAGTGCGACCTTACCTTAAAGGACCTTGATGTCATTGCAGCAGCTTTTGTCAGGGTTTTGACGGGAATCTTCCACTCCCGGATCGAGTATCCGGACATGGCCCAGGAAATGGAAAGGAGAAGAAAGCGTGTCGGTACTCGTAAACAACTTGCAGAAAAAAGTGGCGGTTGATGAAAGTCTGATAGGCTTACTGAGCCGGGCTGTGCAGGCTGTTTTAGAGGACGAAGGCTACAGGGAAGATGCCGAAGTCAGCCTGGTCTTTGTGGATGACGACTATATTCAAGAGTTGAATAAAAAGTATCGCGGTGTAGACAGCCCCACCGACGTACTTTCCTTTGCGATGCTGGAAGGCGAGTCTCTGCCGGAAGAGGAAGAAGAGGTTATCCTGGGGGACGTGGTAATCTCTCTGGAGACTGCCGGGCGCCAGGCCCGGGAATTCGGTCACAGTTTTCAGCGGGAGGCGGCTTATTTAACTGTACACGGTGTGCTGCACCTGTTGGGTTACGACCACCAGGAGGAGGAAAACCACCGGAAAATGCGGGAAAGGGAAGAAGAGGTCCTGGCCGGCCTGGAACTGTCAAGGCAGTAAACTGCCTGTTATTTGGATGATGGTGTCTTTAAAACGGTAATTTGATAGCGCTCGAGACAGACAGGCGGGTGGCTGCTGTGGGTCTGGACAAACTCAGGCGTAGTTTTCAATACGCCTTGGCCGGGCTTGTATATGCTCTGAAAACCCAGCGCAACGTGCGCATCCATTTTATGGCTGCAGTAATTGTTTTAGGAGCGGGGTTATATTTTAGAATCAGCTCCAGGGACTTTGTTTTGCTGTTTTTTGCCATTACCCTGGTGTTTATGGCCGAGCTGTTCAATACCTCCCTGGAAAAGGCAGTGGACCTTTTCGTTCAGGAATACAGCCACCTGGCGAAAGTAGCAAAGGATACAGCTGCGGGAGCGGTGCTTGTGACTGCCCTGAATGCCCTTGTGGTGGCCTATGTTGTTTTCTATCCCCGGCTGGAAAGCGTTGTTCCGGGCGCTTACAAGGACAAAGGAGTTCCCCTTCTTGTAACATTGACTGCCTTTTTGCTGGTGTCTTTATTGACACTGGCAGGGAAGGCCTGGAGCAGCATGGATAACGTTAAAGGAAGATGGCTGCCCAGCGGCCGTACAGCCCTGGCTTTCGCCGGAGGTACGGCCCTTACCCTGCTGACGGGGAATTTACTGGCTGCAACCATAGCCCTGTTCCTGGTTCTCCTGGCGGCACACGGCGGTCCGGGACCGGAATCCCGTACACTTGCCGGGGTCATTACCGGAGCACTGCTGGGGACCCTCGTCACCTTAGCGGTTTTCAAGCTTGCGGGATGGTGAACACAGTTTCACTGGGCAATAAGATCTAAAATTTAGAGTTATGGAGTTTCCTTCTCCTGGTTTTGACGATAATACGCCAGGCAAGCTTAAAAATGGCTGCAGAGCAGGGTATACTTTAAAGGTAAAAGAGAAAGAGGCCGGGTTGGGCCATAACAGATGAATTATTAAGGAGCAAATCTTGAATCGCCCTGCAAAATAAAAATATTATTTTGACGGCGGTTCCGGGAAGGGAAGAAGTATGGAATTTCCAGTCGATAAGCTGATTAACGCTGCCGTGGACGCCAGGGAAAAGGCCTACGCGCCCTATTCAAATTACAGGGTGGGCGCTGCCATCCTGACCAGGCAAGGCCGTTATTATACAGGCTGCAATATTGAAAACGCATCCTACAGCCTGACCTGCTGTGCTGAACGGGTGGCCCTTTACAAGGCTGTATCCGCAGGTGAGCATGATTTTGAGGCCATTGCCGTCACGGCCGGTACCGCTGATTTCTGTGTTCCCTGCGGAGCCTGCCGCCAGACTCTGGCCGAGTTCGGCGCGAAGCTGAAAGTCTATATGGTCAACGCCCGGGGAGATTACCTTGTACAGACTTTGGATGAGCTCCTGCCTTGCGTTTTTGACCGGGAAAGGCTCCTTGCCGGAACAGTTGAGACGGTTGACCCCTAGCTAGCCTAAGGATTTTGCCCGGCGTTTGTTTATAGTTGTTCTTTTTAGAAGTAACCAAGCTTAAATTTTTAAAGTCGAAGCAAAGCTTAAAAATCAGTGCTCATAAAGTAAAGGTGGTTCCCTTGGAAAAGGTAAATGACTCTTTTAAATCCGGATTTGTTGCGCTTGTGGGCAGGACCAACGTGGGCAAGTCAACCCTTTTAAATAAATTGATGGGAAGAAAAATGGCCATCATGTCTGACAAACCCCAGACTACCAGAAATAAGATTCTCTGTGTCCTCACCCGGCCAGAAAGTCAGATTATTTTCCTGGATACCCCCGGGATCCACAAGCCAAAGCATAAACTGGGGGAACGCCTGGTGCAGGTAGCCCTGAAAACATTAAACGAGGTTGATTTAATCCTTTTTCTGGTAGAAGCAAATCAGCTGCCGGGGCCCGGTGACCGTTTCGTCGCGGAACGCTTTACAGGCCTTAAAACACCGGTCATTCTGGTAATAAACAAAATAGATCTTGTTTTAAAGGAAGACCTGTTCCCCTTGATTGAGCAGTACAGCAAGCTTTACAACTTTAAGGAAATAGTACCGGTTTCGGCTCTTACCGGCGAAAACCTGCCCCGCTTGCTGGAGGTTATCACAGGAAACCTGGGGGAAGGGCCGAAATATTATCCCGAAGACATGCTTACTGACAGGCCGGAAGCCTTTATCATGGCCGAGTTGATTCGTGAAAAGGTGCTATGCCTTACCTCCCAGGAAATACCCCATTCGGTTGCGGTGGTGATTGAAGATCTGACCCGGCGGTCCAATGAGCTTGTTGCGGTGCGCGCCGTTATTTATACGGAGAGAGATTCCCAGAAGGGTATTCTGATTGGGAAAAAGGGGCAGATGTTGAAGCAAATTGGCCGGCTGGCCAGGGAAGATATTGAAAACCTGCTGGGGTCGAAGATTTATCTTGAACTCTGGGTCAAAGTCAAGTCTGACTGGCGGAATAAGGAGGCTCAGATTAAGCAGTTTGGTTACAGGGAAGAGTTCTAGGACAGAATAAAAACAGGCGGTGTAATTAAAAAAAGGCTGTCCACCATCCGTCGGACAGTTTCTTTGTGTTTTGAAAGGGAGAATAAAATATTATCTACCTCCTTGATGGAAATGGGGGTTTAAGAATTTCAGTACAGGGGGTTCCATAATGCCCGGCGACAGGAGCACAAGTAGAAATAAAAACAGGGAGGAGCTCCTGGAGCGCTTATTAGAAACATCTCCGGAAGTATTGCAGAAGCGCCTTGAGGAATTGCATCCCACTGATCTGGCGGAAGTATTTCCCTTGCTCAGTCTGGCCCAACGGGTGAAGATCCTGCGGATTATTGAGCCGGAGGAAGCGGCCCGGGTTATTTACGACCTGGACCGGCAAATGGTGGTTCCCCTTTTTGAAGGGCTGGGCAGGCAGCGGACCGCCAAAATTTTGGAAGAAATGCCTGGTGATGACGCCGCAGACCTGCTGGGCGAATTGCCCCGGAGGGATAAGGAAAGACTGCTGGGCATCATCGCCGCAGCGGAAGCCCGGGATATCAGAATGCTTCTGGCCTACGGCGCGGAAACCGCCGGTGGACTCATGACTACTGAATATGCTGCTGTTAAGAAGGACCTTACCGTCCGGGAGGCTGTCAGGGTACTGAGAGCTACGGCCCGTGAGGCGGAGATCATTTATTACGTTTATGTTGTGAACGGGAGCAATCAGCTTACCGGTGTGTTTTCCCTGAGAGAGTTAATTATCGCCGAACCGGGACAACCTTTGGAAGAAATAATGCAGACCAGGGTTATCAGCGTAAACGTCAGGACCGACCAGGAAGAGGTGGCCCGGCTGGTAGCCAAATATGACTTATTGGCTATTCCGGTGGTCAATGATGACCGGGAACTCCTCGGCATTATTACCGTGGACGATATCCTGGACGTTATCGAGGAAGAGGCTACGGAGGACCTCATGCGCCTTTCAGGCAACATTGACCTGGAGGGGGAGGAAAAGGAGGTCCGGACCTGGAAACGTGCAGCCCGGCGCCTGCCCTGGCTGGTAGGTTTGCTGTTCGGAGGACTGCTGGCCGGAAACGTCATCAATCTCTTCTCCGGGACCCTGGAAACCCTGACTGTCCTGGCCTTATTTATTCATATTCTGGCGGGAGGGCCGGGCAACGCCGCCACCCAGTCCCTGGCGGTGGTGGTGAGGGGACTGGCTACCGGGGAGGTGGGGCACGGGGATGTTTTGCGGGTAATCTGGAGAGAAACCAGGGTGGGGGTTTTAATCGGACTGGTCAGCGGTGTGATCATGGCGGTTACTGCCTACATCTGGCAGGGTATCCCCCTGCTGGGATTGGTGGTGGGGTTGTCCCTGGCGGTAAGCATGATCATCGCCACGCTGCTGGGCAGCTTTATACCGGTGCTGATCCACCGCCTGGGGATTGACCCGGCGCTGGCTTCGGGCCCTTTTATTACGACTTTGATGGACATTACCAGTATGGTGATTTATTTTAGCCTGGCCAGCAGGATCATCCTGGGATAAGTTGGTAACCCGGCTAACGGCAGCTCCCGGCGCAGGCGCTTCAGTTTTAAAGAGATAATTGAGGAGTTTTGAGGTCCAAGAGCGGGTCTTTTTTAGGAAATCAACAGAAAGTCTTTAATAAAGGATTTATTATTTGCTTTTGCGGGTATAATGATTTTGGGAGTGACAGAGAATGTTCTACAGTCATATCGTAGCCATTGCCATTAAAATCATCCCCTATAGTCTTGTCCTGGGGTTTTTATTGCCCCGGTACAGCGATATGTCAACCGCCTCCGCTCTGACAACTGCTTTAATCCTTGCTGTTATAACCACGACCATGGACCTTGTTCCGCTCCCGGAGTTTATTATCCCGAACGTGGACCATAAAACGGGGCTTTTGATTTCTGCGTCCCTGGATGTAGCCATAACCTACGCCGTAATCTGGTTTGCCCGGCTTATTACCATGGCGGCTTCTTTTTCCGTCATCGGTTTTTTATTAATAAGCTTCATGATCGGGCTGGTTGAAATTATTTTACACATGTACTTCAATTGGGCCCTGGCGCCGAGGGTTAAATAGGTCTTCTTTGCAATCATCTCCTGCCTTTAACAGGACAGGTTTAAGGCTTTATTTCCAGCGGGGATACAATTTGTTCCTGATGCCCAGCAGTTCCAGCGCCCGCCCGGCTGTTTGGTTTACAACTTCCTCTACTGTTGCGGGGCGGTGATAAAGGGCTGGTGCCGGCGGCATGATCACAACCCCGCATCTAGCCAGTTTGAGCATGTTTTCCAGGTGAATGGGGCTTAAGGGGGTTTCCCGGGTCAGGAGAACCAGCCTGCGGCCTTCCTTTATGGTTACATCAGCTGCCCGGGCGATCAAGTTGTCGGAATAACCGCAGGCAATTGCTGCCAGGGTCTTCATGCTGCAGGGCGCGATGATCATCCCGTTATGGAAAAATGAGCCGCTGGCCAAAGGGGCTGCCATGTCTTCAACCGGATAGTTGCAAGAGGCCAGTTTCACCACCCGGTCCGGGTCAAGATCCGTTTCCAGCACGATGGTGCGCTGGGCCCAGGGGCTCATGACCAGATGGCTTTCAACACCGCAAGACTTAAGATGCTTCAGGACGGCTATACCGTAAGCTGCTCCGGAGGCGCCCGTAATACCCACAACTATCTTCATCATCAAACACCACAACTCCCCGTCTGTCCGAAAACTCCCGGGTTTTAAGTGCGCAGGTCTCTTCTATCCCGGCTTTAAGGCCGGCTATTTTTGTGTATTATAGCATATTAATCTATTTTTCGAAATTTTGCTTTTTTAAAATAGTACTGGTGCTGTGCAGGTTCTGGATGACTGTTATGAGCAGCTTCCTCAGAATAGATCAAACAGCCCTGTCCAGCCGCACTGCAGGCGGGCAGCAGCAGTTGAAAAGTTTTTAGTAGGCACGGACCATCTGTTCAAAAACAGCTTCGGGACATCGATCCAGGGTTTTCTGGACAGAAAAAACCCGGTATAGTATATTACTTCTAAAAAAGTATTTGCTAAGGGCTACCTGGAACTGTTTTAGATCATGTGCTCATATAGTAAATAGTAATAAGAACCGGACAGATTTTATTAAATTAAACTTAATTAATTTGGAGTAATTTTTAGATGAAATTATATAAAACTGAAGCGCTGGTGCTCCGGTCCAGGGACTGCGGCAGGGGAGACAAGTTATTAATCCTTTACTCCCGGGAATTAGGCAAAATCAAGGTTATGGCCCATGGCGCCGCCAGGCCCTCCAGCCGGAAACGCGGTGCTGTTCAGCTATTTACCCGGGCCAATTTCTTAATTCGCCGGGGCCGGGAAATGGATTCGGTGAGTCAGTGTGAAGGGGTCGAAATGTTTTCTTATCTCCGGGAAGACCTGGAAAAAATCAGCTATGCCAGCTACCTGTTTGAGCTGGTGGACGTCTTTACCCCCGAGGGAGAGGCCAGTGAACCCCTTTATTTGCTTCTACTGACAACCCTGCGCCTGATGGCCACGGAGGATTTGGAGTTGCTGACCCGTGCTTTTGAAATCAAGGCAGCGGATTACGCAGGTTATCATCCTGTTCTGGAAACCTGCGCCAACTGCCGGGGTTTACTGGTTGGGCCGCTGAGCTTCAGTCCCAGTATGGGGGGAGTCCTGTGCGGCGCCTGCGGGGCTGCCGGACCGGACGCGTTGCCTTGCAACAGGGGTCTGGTAGAGATCCTGAAAGTGTTATGGCGCTGGCATCCGTCCAGGCTGCGCCAGCTGAAAGTAGATTGCCAGGCCAGGCTGCAGTTGAAGAATTTGCTGCATGAATACTTGAAATACCACCTTGAACAGGAATTCAAATCCACTGCCTTTCTGAACCGTCTTAAAACTGGTCCGGCAGGGACTTATGTATAAAAACAGGAATCCGTGGTTTAACTAATGTAAAAGGAAATGGAGGTGGCTAAATTGACCAGCGAACTTGAGAAAATTGATCTGATCAGGGCCCGGTTGGGAGTCAGCTATAAGGAAGCCAGGGAAGCCCTCGAAAAGGCAGACGGGGGTGTTGTTCAAGCCCTGGTGAACCTGGAGGAGCAGGGACGCAATCTGGGGGAACGCTTTCAAGCCCGGGGGCAGGAAATGGTCGGTCAGGTCAAGGAGTTTTTGCAAAAGGGGCAAACGTACCGGATCAAAGTCAAAAAAGGGGACCGGACAGTATATGAATTTCCTGCTACAATTGGTGCCCTGGGGTTAATCGGAGCCCTGGCCAGCAGCGAAATTGCCGTGCTGGGAGCACTGGGTACGGTTGCTGCCATGGCCAACAAATATACCCTGGAGTTTGAACGCCAGGGAGAAAGACCGGAGTATGAAAACACCAGTTTGGGTGAAAGACCGGTTTGATTTTAAGGAGTTCTGAGTTAGTTAAAATTGCTTGATTGAGGATCTTTACCTGTAGTTAGGATTGACTTTAAGCCGGGAATTTGGTAAATTTGATAAAAAAATATGAGGCAATGAAGAAAAAAAGTAGCCGGATAATGTATTTTTTAGAGAGCCCGGGGCGGTGGGAGAGGGTAAAGCATTGCCGGTGAAAGGGGTTTCGGAGCTGCAAGAGGAAAGCCAAAACGGTCCACAGAGGGTAATGTTAATGTCTTCGAAGGAGACAATTGCAATTAAGCTGTGGATTGCAGTTCTGGTTAGTAAAGCTTGCTTTTTTACAAGAGGGCTGCAGGTTTTCAGGCAGATGCACATTCAATTATTCCTGGCTGCCTGGTAGCCGGATTTATTCCGGCGTCAAAAATGCGGCCAATCAGGGTGGAACCGCGGGAAAAGACTCCCGTCCCTGGTAGAATAATACCAGGGACGGGGGTTTCCTTGTTTAAAATGGGTTAAGTCCGCAGCGGTTGCGGGCGTCCAGTAATTTTTAAGGAGGTTTTTATGACTTTCCAGGAAATTATTCTTAAGCTAAATGATTTCTGGTCACAGCAAAACTGCATTATTCAGCAGCCCTACGACGTGGAAAAAGGGGCCGGCACGATGAATCCTGCCACATTTTTACGCGCCCTGGGTCCCGAACCCTGGCGGGTAGCCTATGTTGAGCCCTCCCGGCGGCCCACAGACGGACGTTACGGGGAGAATCCCAACCGGCTTCAGCATTATTATCAGTATCAGGTTATTTTAAAGCCTTCGCCGGACGATGTGCTTGATGTCTACCTGGACAGCCTGAGGGCTATCGGCATCGACCCCGATGAGCACGATATCCGCTTTGTTGAGGATAACTGGGAATCGCCCACACTGGGCGCCTGGGGATTGGGCTGGGAAGTCTGGCTGGATGGAATGGAGGTTACCCAGTTTACTTACTTCCAGCAGTGCGGCGGTATCGACTGCAGGCCGGTTTCCGCTGAAATTACCTACGGATTGGAGCGGCTGGCCATGTTTGTCCAGGGCGTGGACAGCGTCTTCGAAATCACCTGGGTGGAAGGTATTACCTATGGCGATGTTCATCATCGCGGTGAGGTGGAGCATTCTCACTATAATTTTGAGCTTGCAAACACGGAAATGCTCTTCAGGCTCTTTGAGGTGTACGAACAGGAGGCCTTAAGTATCATAAAAAAAGGCTTCGTCCTACCCGCATATGATTATGTCTTAAAATGTTCCCACACTTTTAATCTCCTTGATGCCCGCGGGGCTATCAGCGTTACGGAGCGTACGGGTTTTATCACCAGGGTGAGGAATATGGCCCGGATTTGTGCCCAGTCCTATGTGGAACAGCGGGAGACCATGGGCTATCCGCTGTTGAAAAAAAGGGAGGTTTGAAGGTATGACTGAGAACAGAACTATAGAACAGACGCGTTCCCTTGACTACCTCCTGGAAATCGGTGTGGAAGAAATGCCTGCCAGGTTTTTAGAGCCGGCCTTGAAAGAGTTAAATGAAAAAGCAAAGGCTGTATTTACGGAACAGAGAATCTCGTTTAAGGGGTTAAAAACATACGGAACACCACGCCGCCTGACTCTGTTTGTTGAAGGCCTGGCGATGAACCAGGCTTCCCTGGAAATGGAGGTAAAAGGCCCGGCTGTCAAGGTTGCCTTTAAAGCTGACGGGACACCGTCCAGAGCGGCGGAGGGTTTTGCCAGGGGGCAGGGTGTAACCGTTGCAGAGCTGATCAAAAAACCGGTGGGGCATGTGGAGTACGTTTTTGCTGTCAGGCGCGAGGCCGGCAAGCCGGTACGGGACGTCCTGCCGGATATTGCCGTAACCTTGATTACCGGGCTCCATTTTCCCAAGCCGATGCGCTGGGGCAGTCTGGAAGTGCGTTTTGCCCGGCCTATTCGCTGGCTTGTATCCCTTTTCGGCAGCGAAGTTGTGGAATTTGAGTTTGCCGGTTTAAAAGCCGGCAGAACTACCTGCGGCCACCGCTTCCTGAGCAAGGAACCTATTGTTCTGGCGGCTGCAGGGGAATATTTTGATCAGATGCGGAGTAATTATGTGATGGTTGACCCTGAGGAGCGGAAGGCGGCTATCTGGCGCCAGGTGCAGGAAGTGGCCGCCTCAGTGGGGGGCGCAGTGGAAGAGAATGAAGATTTACTCAGCGAAGTCAACAACCTGGTGGAGTATCCCACGGCTTTGGTAGGAGAATTCAGCCGGGGTTACCTGAGGTTGCCGAAGGAGGTCCTGGTTACCCCCATGAGAGAGCACCAGCGCTATTTCCCGGTGCTTGAACCCGGCGGCGGCTTGCTTCCGAAATTTATCGCCGTCAAGAACGGTGCGGAGGACCACCTGGATATTGTTAGGGCCGGCAATGAAAAAGTTCTGCGGGCCCGCCTGGCAGATGCAAACTTTTTCTATGAGGAAGACCTGAAGGAGCCGCTGGCCGAAAAGGTACCGGCTTTAAAGAAAGTAGTCTTTCAGGAGAGTCTTGGGAGCATCTACGACAAGATTGAAAGACTGGGGGTTCTGGCGGAGTTTCTTGGCAAAGTCCTGAACGCCGGGGAGCAAGAGATGAAGCATGCCAGGCGGGCAGCTTATCTGGCCAAGGCCGACCTTGTCACCAATATGGTTTATGAATTCCCTGAACTGCAGGGTTTTATGGGCAGGGAATACGCTGAGCGTACCGGTGAGGAAAAGGAGGTTGCGCTGGCCATCTATGAGCATTATTTGCCGCGATTTGCCGGGGATAATCTCCCCTCCAGCCTGCCCGGTCAAATCTTGAGCATTTCCGATAAAATAGACAACATCACTGGCTGCTTTGCCATCGGCATTCAGCCCAGCGGTTCCCAGGATCCCTATGCCCTGAGGCGCCAGGCCCTCGGAATCTGCCACATCATCCTGGAGGGGCAGTTCGACATTTCGCTGGAGCACTTGGTCGAAGCAGCCTACCGGTGCTTCGAGGGCAAGGTGGAGCTCAAACTCAGCCTGGAAAAAGTACAGGAAGATGTAGCAGAATTCTTCAAACAACGTTTAAAGGGGATCTTTAGCGACCGCGGCTTTTCTTATGATACGGTGGATGCGGTTCTGGCCGCGGGATTTCAAAATTTTAGCGACACCCTTCTAAGGGTGCAGGCCCTGACTTATTTTCGTCAGGACCCTGCCTTCGGCGACCTGCTGACCGCCTATATCCGGGCCAATAACCTGGCCAAAAAGGCCACTGCGTCCTGCCTGGATCCGTCCCTGCTGCAAGAGAGCAGCGAAGAACAACTATATCAACATCTTGTAAAAGTTCAGGAACAGGCCGGGGTTTTGCTGGAACAACGGAACTATCAAGCGCTGCTGGCGGCCATTGCCACCCTGCAGCAACCGCTGGATCATTTCTTCAATTCCGTGATGGTTATGGTTGAAGATGAAAAACTGAGGACAAACCGGCTGGCTCTTCTGGCAGAACTGGCAGCCCTGGTCCAGCGGGTGGCGGACTTGAGTATAATTGTGAACGGATCCAAATAGTTGTCATAAACTATTCTCTTTTTTATAGTTCCGTAAATATTTTAGAAATAAGGAGGGAAACCCTTCTCTATATAGTATATTATATAGACATAAGTTCTTATTAGTATGTCATATATGCTCTAAGGGGCGATGGATTTGGAACTAACCAGGCGGCAGGAGACCATTCTGGAAATCGTGAAAAATTCCGGGCCAATCACCGGAGATCAGATTGCCGAAAAACTTTCCCTGACCAGGGCGACATTACGGCCCGATCTTGCCATCCTGACAATGGCCGGGCTGCTGGAAGCGCGCCCGAGAGTGGGCTATTTTCACAGCGGCAAATCACCGTACCGGCTAGTGGCGGAAAAGCTTCGCAGTGTTCTGGTGGACAGCGTTCTCTCCATTCCTGTTGTGGTTTCCGAAAACTGCTCCGTGTACGATGCTGTTGTGACCATGTTTATCAAGGATGTAGGGACTCTCTTTGTGGTTAAGGAAGTAGGGCTGCTGGAAGGCGTGATTTCCCGTAAGGATTTACTTAAAACCACTCTGGGAGGCCATGATATTCACCAGCTTCCGGTTGGAGTGATCATGACCCGGATGCCGAATGTACTATATACGACACCTGAAGAGTCAGCCTGGTCGGCTGCAAAAAAAATCATAACCCATGAGGTTGACGCACTGCCGGTTGTCCGCAAGGTTGTTCCGCCCGATGGTAGTGAAGGAAATGAAGGATTGGAAGTAATCGGGCGTTTGAGCAAAACCAACATTGCGCGGCTTTTTGTGGAACTGGGAGAAAGGTGTTAAGGGGGAGTTTATCATTTCCATAGATGCCAAACCGGTTATTTTTATCTTATCAGATTCCATAGGAGAAACTGCCGAACTGGTAGCCCGGGCTGCTGCCATTCAGTTTAATCACGGCGGAGTAGAAATACGCCGCCTGTCATATGTTAATAACCCCAATGAGATCCCCGAGATTATAGAAGAAGCGAGTTCTTTCAACTGTGTCATAGCCTATACCCTGGTTATTCCGGAATTAAAGAGAGTGTTGGTCCGGGAGGCGGCTAAATACGGTATTCCGACGGTGGATGTCCTGACCCCGATGCTGGATGCGGTATCCCAGCTTGTTGACCGGGATCCGAAGCTGGAGCCTGGATTGGTCCGGAAAATGGACAGCGAGTATTACCGGAAGGTTGAGGCCATCGAGTTTGCTGTTAAATATGACGACGGCAAGGACCCCCGGGGCATCCTCCGGGCTGACCTGGTGGTAATCGGGATTTCCCGCACTTCCAAGACACCCCTGTGTATGTACCTGGCGAACAAGCAAATTAAATCTGCTAACATGCCGCTGGTTCCGGAGGTATCCCCGCCGGATGAACTCTTTCGTCTCCCGAAGCATAAACTGATCGGTCTGACGATACGGCCTCAGCAGCTACACGAGATCAGAAGAGAACGACTAAATACCCTCGGCCTCACTTCGGACGCTGACTATGCAAGTATGAAGCGGATTCTCAAGGAATTGGAATACGCCGAAAACTTCATGAAAAAGGTCGGCTGCCCGATTATTGACGTTACCAACAAGGCCGTTGAGGAGACAGCAAGCCGTGTGCTGGAAATATATCTAAGAGGTGAAAGGCATGTCAAGTAAGAAATATGTTTATCTGTTTGAAGAAGGAAATGCCGGGATGAAGAACCTGCTGGGTGGTAAGGGAGCAAACCTGGCCGAAATGACCAAGATCGGCTTGCCTGTTCCGCCTGGTTTAATTGTTACTACGGAAGCCTGTAAAGATTTCACCGCCCAGGGTCAGCAGTTTCCCGCAGGGCTGAAAGAACAAATCCGGAATGGTATTGCCCTGCTGGAAGAAAAAACGGGGAAGAGGTTTGGCGACGAGGTCAATCCACTGCTGGTATCAGTCCGTTCAGGTGCTCCTGTTTCCATGCCCGGGATGATGGATACAGTCTTAAACCTCGGTTTAAATGACCGTACCGCGGAAGCTCTTGCTTCCGCCACCGGAAACGAGCGGTTCGCCCTGGACTGCTACCGCCGCTTTATCAATATGTTCGGTGACGTTGTGATGGGAGTGGAGCACCACAAATTTGAAAGTATTCTGGCTTGCCAGAAGGACAAGGTCCGGATTTATCTGGACAATCAGCTTTCCGCCGGACACTGGCGGGAGATTATTGCTGAATATAAAAAATTAATCCAGAAAGAAACCGGCCGCCTCTTTCCTCAGGAGCCCATGGAACAGCTTTTTATGGCGGTCCATGCCGTCTTTAATTCCTGGAATAACGACCGGGCTTGTGTTTACCGCAGGATTAATAAAATCCCGGACGACCTGGGGACGGCCGTAAATATTCAGGTCATGGTTTTCGGTAACCTGGGGAACGACAGCGGCACCGGCGTTGCTTTTACACGTAACCCTTCGACCGGGGAAAATAAACTCTACGGTGAGTATCTGATCAACGCCCAGGGCGAAGACGTGGTGGCCGGGATCCGGACACCGCAACCCATTGAGGCGCTGCAGCAGGACATGCCGGAGATTTACAGTCAGTTTGCCGATATGTGCGGGCTTTTGAGCAGGCACTACAGGGATATGCAGGATATCGAATTTACTGTGGAGCGGGGCAAACTCTGGATTCTGCAGACCCGCAGCGGGAAGCGTACGGCCCAGGCTGCCATCAAAATTGCCGTGGATATGGTTGATGAGGGTTTAATCACCCGGGAGGAGGCTGTGCTGCGGGTTGAGCCTGGACAATTGGATCAGCTTCTGCACCGGCGCATCGACAGCGAAGCAAAGCTGAACATTGTAGCCAGGGGGCTGCCGGCTTCACCCGGTGCTGCCTCAGGGGTTGTTGTATTTGATGCGGACGAGGCCGAAAGACTGAATGCGGAAGGTAAAAAACTCATCCTGGTTCGTGTTGAAACAACTCCTGACGACATCCATGGAATTGTAGCCTCCCAGGGCGTCCTTACCTCCCGGGGTGGGATGACCAGCCACGCTGCTGTGGTGGCGCGGGGGATGGGCAAACCATGCGTTTGCGGCTGCGAAGCCATAAGTATTGATTACGAAAAAAACATTTTTTCAATCGAAGATCTGGTGGTCAGGAAGGGTGACACGATTTCTGTAGACGGTTCCACCGGTAACGTAATCCTTGGCGAAGTGCCGATGCTCGACCCCGAGCTGTCATCTGAATTTAAACAACTACTGGAGTGGGCCGACCAGATCCGGACCCTGGGCGTCAGGGCAAATGCCGATACCCCTCAGGATGCCGCCAAATCCAGGGAATTTGGAGCAGAGGGAATCGGTTTGACCCGTACCGAGCATATGTTTATGGCCCAGGACCGTTTGCCCATTGTTCAGGAAATGATTTTGTCCGCCGGTAAGCCGGAGCGGCAGGTTGCCCTGGATAAGCTGCTGCCCATGCAGCAGGGTGATTTCTACGGGATCTTAAAAGCTATGGACGGGCTGCCTGTGACAATCAGGCTTTTAGATCCGCCTCTCCACGAATTCTTACCCAATGCCGAGGAGCTTATGGTGGAGATAACCCGGCTGCGGCTGACTGAAGGAAGCAAGGCTGAGATTGAGAAGAAGGAAGAGCTCTTGCGCAAGGTCCGTGCCTTGTCTGAAGTCAACCCCATGCTGGGGCACCGGGGTTGCCGCCTGGGTATCACTTTTCCTGAAATCTATGCCATGCAGGCCAGGGCAATTTTTCTTGCCACAGCCCAGTTAGTTAAGGAAGGTTTCAATCCCGTTCCGGAAGTTGAGATTCCCCTTGTAATAGATCTCAATGAGCTGTCTTTCCTGCGTCAGATCATCGTGGCCGAGGCTGAAGAAGTGATGAAAAAGACCGGAATATCTTTCCACTACACCGTGGGTACCATGATCGAAATACCCCGGGCCGCTCTGCTGGCAGATGAACTGGCTCAATCGGCTGATTTCTTTTCCTTTGGCACCAATGACCTGACCCAGACCACGCTGGGCTTTTCCAGGGATGATGCCGAGGGTAAATTCATCCAGGCCTATCAGGACAGGAAGATTTTGTCTGACAACCCCTTTATGGTACTGGACCGCAAGGGTGTAGGCAAGTTGATGAAATGGGCTGTGGAACAGGGACGCAAGACTACTCCGGACCTGTTAATCGGGATCTGTGGAGAACACGGCGGGGAACCGTCATCCATTGAGTTCTGCCAGGAACTGGGTTTGGATTATGTCAGCTGCTCTACCTTCCGGGTCCCCATAGCCAGGCTGGCGGCAGCCCAGGCCGCTGTTAACAACAAACACCAATTGAAGTAAGATTTAAAATAATATAGGCAGAATTACCAAAAACTCCTGACACTATGGCTAACCGCAAACATTAAGCCGCAAACAATCATAATAACATGATTGTTTGCGGCTTAATTTCTTATGTTTATTCTTTTTTCCTGGTTTCAGTATCGAATTTGGGCACCACCATGTGAACATTTTTTAGTTCTGAGACATAATCATCGGTAACTTGAACCTGAATGGTTTCTTGATTATTCATAAACCTGAAAACGCCATTGTTGAAATCCGTACCTGTTTTCTTGAAAAAAATGCCCTCAAATACAACATCTTTTGTATGATTGAAGCTTAGACGATAAGTTTCCCCCTCTTTAACTAAATATGCACGTATTCCCTTTTCAAATAAACCTTCTCTGTTTTCTAATTGTCGTGCTACTGAAACAATGTGAAGGTCGATAAAGGGAATTTCTCGCAATAGAATATTGATGATAGATCTTTTGGTAATTTCCCGCCAGCGGCTTTGGGCGGTTTGACCGATAACAATCTGTGTAATGTTCTTTTCGCGGACTACCTCGCCAATGACCTTTGTAACGGGACGTTTTTCGTTGTCTTTAATTATGTATTCTTCCGCGTCATGTTCTTTAGCAAGTTGCTGCCATCTTGCGATATATTCAGTTTTCTCTGCATCAAACTCTTCAAGGGGCAGTGGATCAATGGTTAGTATATAAAGGGGACAGTCCAGCATATTTGCAAGCTTACCTCCCCTGCGTATCAAACGTTCGCCATTAGGACCGTAATATACACAGACAAGAATGCTTTCATCCATATGTGTTTTAGTGGGTTTCATTAGATAGCCTCCAGTTAAATCTTGTTGATCCTCAAATAGTACCAGAGTACAAAACAAATATGCAGCCAAATCGGCGCCGGCTCCTACGGCAAGGAATTTTGCCGTATTCACACAAAGAAACTTATCATCGCCGAAGCTGTAAACGCTCATTTACCGACTCCAATGCTAACTGGGGATGGGATAGTTAGCATGAACAATGCAGCGCCTTTAGTTTTTTTAAGTATTTTTTTAAGTATTTATCGACCTCCAAGCCGGTAAATTATTTGAGAAAAATTTTTGTTGTTAGTCTGCACAAATAGTTGATAAAATGCGGATTTTATGGTATCCTTGCCCTGCATTTTTTGGTCTCCTTATTTTAGAGAACCGTGCAGGAATACCTGTGTCTCTATTATAAGGAGTATTTTCTTGCAATTACAGTGGCATAGGATTTGCTGTCTGTAATATTCAAACTTGAATCTCAAATTTTATTTTCAAACGCCAATGATATATAATATAATCATGCGTGATCGGTTTACCATATCTGTTAACGATTGGTAATTAGTCCCTGGGAATTAGCAGCTTTTACCCAGGGTGACAACAGTCGTTCCCTGTTGACGTTAGGATCAATACCCTCGCTCATAAAGTAAATAATAAGCTGAAGCGGGTCATCATTAATGCCGGCAAGTTTGAGTACACGCCCCATAATAACCGGTGCAATAGCGTAAAACGACTCTGCCCAGCGCAGAGGGGTAAAACGGGAGCTTTTCTCCGGAATCAGAAGTCGCATATGGTTCAGCAGTCGATGGCTTACTACCAGGGTTAGCATGGCCACCAGCACCAGTGACTCCACTACGGCAGGCGACCCGCTGGAAATTACATCCAACTTATAAAGGCTTTTTAATTCCTTGAAAAGAAGCTCCACACTCCAGCGTGCCCTGTATAGTAGCGCCACGTCTTCTGCCGTAAGCTGTTCCGGGCTGATGTTGGTGAGATAGAAATGGTATTTCTTGGTTTCCTTATCTATTATTCCTACTAGCCGGAATGTCTCTTTAACCTTAGGCGCGTTGCCCCTGGGATTATAGATCTCGAACGAATCTTCTTTTTTGGCTTTTTTGTTTTTAGATGCGTTTCCTTTGAAGGAGATCTCTACCTCGACGTCGATTACTTCCTGCTTCAGTTGGGGGAGTATATCCTTAAGCTTTTTGTCAGCAAGGTCGCTTGTTTCATCCCGGTGAGAGTGCACTACGGAAACTATGGTAGGGTTGGCTGATTTTTTAAGCCTGCTTACAAAGTAGCCGCCGTTGTCTCTAATTTTGCTAAATAGTTCATACTTGAAGTATCCGAGGTCAAATAGAAGAATGTTGTCCTTCACCCAAGGCCCGATGCGCATAGTCTTGACTTCGGCGGTTTTGCCGGAATAAATGGCAATGGTCTTGGTATTGCTAGTGATCCCCGTAGCAACATGGATTTTGAGTTCGGCCTTGCCCCTTGCTCCTGGGAATTCTTCGGCTAGTTTATCGTGTAGCCTGATAATTGAACCGTCTGAAACTACCAGGTCCTTGAATCCCTTTAGTTTATCTGAAAGCGAGAGACTGGTGTGCCTGGAAAGCTCTGCGATCCCGTGTGCCAAACATTCTTTAAGAAAGGCAACCAGTCCGTTACTGAAGCGGTCATAAAAAGAAGATGGCACGAGTGTTTCAGCTGACGCGGCCTCGTAAGCCCTTCTTAAGGAGGCGAGGGTGCGTTGCATCCCAACTCCAAAGCCGAGCACTACAACCCAAAAAAAGGTGACCGGGTCGATTTTCCGGTTGCGCTGGATAAAGCCGACTTTGGTTGCGGTGTCTCTAAGCCATTCTGGGGAGAACATTTTGTTCAGGACGTTTTCTATTTCATGTGGTTTGATATTTTTAGGAATTGATGCCAATGTGGAACCCCCTCATAAAGGTATTTGGAGAAGAATTCCACAATGATAGGGTTCTGTTCCTTCTTCATATAGAGCAATTTCGATATTTTTCGTAACCTAATTTCCAGGGATACTTAGCCACATTTGTCTACTAATGGTATATTTATGGCTTAACCGAACACCAATATGCTGCCGGTAAATTAGCTGCTAGACCACAAAATACAGCTTTCTACTTTAAAGAGGGTATCACATGGAACAAAATAAGCAGAGAGCGTTTTGCAGTAAAGTATAAACCAAAAGGTTCAATTTTTGATGATACGAGTCGTTCAGCATTTATAGATGAGATAGAAGACATTCCGTATCTGGTTGGATTTTTATGTTCTTCTGTATGTTTCAATTATTTAAAAGCGCTTAATCCAACGATGAGTTTTACAAATAATGATTTAGAACGGTTACCATTTATTCAGTGTTCAAAATATAAGTTCATGATTTCTCAATTGGTGAAAGAGAACATTGGTATTTCTCAATTTGATTGGGATACCTTTGAACAAAGTTGGAATTTTACTAAGAATCCATTATTGATTTATGGCAAGTCAAGTTTATTAAGTTATGCCTTTTCTGCATGGTCATTAATTTTAGATAAAAATTTTGCAAGATTAAAAAACAACGAGGAAGAATTAAACCGTATATTTATTGAAATTTACGGTTTACAAAATGAATTGAGTCCAGAAGTAGAAGATAAAGACATAACCATTCGTAAAGCTGACCTTGGACGAGATATCCGAGCCTTTATTTCTTATGCCGTCGGTTGTATGTTCGGCCGATACAGCCTTGATGTCGACGGTCTAATTTACGCCGGCGGTGACTGGCAGGATAAATGGCAGGGCGGTAAAGTTCGCAGGATCGAAAAGGATGATAGCGGCAAAGTCATTTCCGATACCTGGGTAGAGGCTACGTTTTTACCCGACGAGGACAACGTCCTACCCATCCTCGACGACGAGTATTTCGATGACGACATTGTTAGCCGGTTTATCCAGTTCCTCCGGGTGACCTTTGGTGAAGAGACCCTGGAGGAGAACCTCGATTTTATAGCCAGTGCGTTGGGGCGCAAAGTTTCTGAGACCTCGCGGCAGACCATCAGGCGGTATTTCCTAAAGGATTTCTTCAAAGACCATGTCAAGGTTTATCAAAAAAGGCCGATCTACTGGCTTTTTGATTCAGGCAAGGAGGACGGCTTCAAGGCACTGATCTATATTCACCGGTACGACGAGTTCACCGTGGCCAGGGTGCGAACGGACTACCTGCACCGGTTGCAGCGGGCGTATGAGGCCGAGGCCAGGCGTCTGGAGGCGCTTATAGACTCCGATGTGTCTCCGAGAGAAAAGACGGCGGCCCGAAAAAAGAGAGAGAAACTGCTCAAGCAGATGCAGGAATGCCTCGCCTACGACCAGGTCATCGCCCACGTGGCTAACCAGCGCATCAAGATTGACCTGGACGACGGGGTCAAGGTCAACTATGCCAAATTCCAGGGCATTGAAGTCCCCCAGGGTGACGGCAAGAAGCCGGTAAAGGCAGACTTGCTGGCGAAAATATGATTTATTGAGGTGGGGAGGAAATGATTAATCAACTGGATAGAACCGTCAGGATTCCAGTTAGAATTGTAAAGGGTGAAGTTAGATACTTCTATGGCGGAGATTTGCCTGATCTTGACTATACCATTGGCGAATTAATTATCCCTCAGTTTGCAGTTAAGGATCACAAATTTATTGAACTTGCACAGATGGAAACTACAGTTGAATTATTCCCGCCTAATAGCATTCTAATGATTGCTGTCAATGCAAATAATATTCCAGAAACATTAAGGGATAACGTGCACTCTTTGAGAACAGTGATATGGACAAATGAATCATTTGTTAAAGTTAGATTACTGGAATCATTATATCTACAGTTGAGGGGTAGTAAAAAGTCTGTATTACGCAATGTAAATTGTTATATTCCCAGTATCGAAAAAGAAGCAAAAAGCCTTAATAATGCGTATACTTTAATCTCTGAAGAATTTGAGCCCCATAGAAGATCTCATGCAGGAAATATATTCAGTAAATGCTACTATCAAAATGATGATTTGTGGTATCCACTTGAGAATAAAAGACAGACACAAGAGAGTTTATTCGAAGAGAAATTCTTTCTTGATTATAGAATATATGAATTGAATCCCAGCTGTCCTGTCATAAAAAAAGGCTATGATATCTGGGAAGAAAGTCTTATCAAAGAGATGAAACGAAAAGAGTTTATGACCGGATCTGAGATTAAAGAATTCTTTGGCCATAATTTAAAAACATGTGTGGATGTATTAAACAATCTATTGGATAAAAGGATATTTCTTCAGAAGAAAGAGTAGTGACAATGGAGTTAAACGAGATCAAAAAGGTGCTGGAAGATAACCTGAATAAAAGCCTGTCTCACGGCCGGAAGCGCAACATCGTCTTCTGGTATGATGACGCCGGGGAATTTGCGGCCGAGGTGGACGAGCTGGAGCTTAAGGGCGCCCGGATATTAAAGCTCAACGGCAGGAACAGCTTTCAGGTGAAGTATATCCTGGAGCATGAAGACCAGTTGAGTAACTATCTCATTTACGCTCCTTTCAGCCGGCCGGCGGCGCGGGAGAACTACCTGCTGGATATCCAGAAGTACAGTATTGACTTTTCCGCCGATAAGGCCACGGTACTCATGCGGCAGCTCAATGTAACCGATGACTCCCTGCGCGCCTCTTTCCGCAGATATCTCAAATTTTTCAACAACAAAGAAAGGTACAAGGCTTTCAAAGCCTACTCGTTGACCACCTGTACTGAAGATACCCTGGATATTGCGGTGCTTTCAGTGTTATGCAAGCTGCCCTATCCCGGCCTGGAAGAAGTCCTAATGGCTCTCCTGGCTGAATACGCCGCTGGCAGGACGGCAATTTACGATAATATTGAGAAGTTTGGTGATAGCGCTGCCCTCTGGAAACACATTCGCAAATATTACGGCTACGAACTGGAACAAAAAGACCTGGGTACGCTGGGACTATTTCTACTGGTTAGCGGGCTTTCTTTCTCTTTGCGCCGGGAACTGCCAAAACAGTGGGAGCCTTTTGTCTCTCCCCGGAAGAACGACGTCGTGGTGTTCTTAAGCCGTTTCATGGGCGGCGCCAGTACAGTGGAGGCCTACCGCCGGTTGTCCCGAACGGTCCAGGGACAGCTCAAGCTGCAGGATTATCTAACCCAGTGGGAGCTGGACAGCTACCGGGAGTGCGATTTATTTTCATTGTTTGACGAGGCGATCATCCAGGACATATTAGGAAACCTGCTGGCCGGGGTTGGCCAGTTTAACAATTACATCGAAATTATCCTGGAGCGCCGGAACAAGCACTGGTTTAAGGTGTATGAAAACGAATATAACGCCGCCTACTGGGCGTGTGTTCTGCTGGGCGAGTGGCAAACCCGCAAAGACTCGATCAAGGAGTACCCGCCCCACGACTTTTTTGTCAAATATGCCGAAGACTACTGCCGGATTGACACTGCGTACCGGAAATTTGTCTATTACACAGACCGGGCAGCGCGCCACGAATGGTTTGACGGGATCCGGGAGATGGTCGAAAACACCTACGTCAACGGCTATCTCAACAACCTGTCCATCAAGTGGAGCGGCAGCGTTGAGAGCCTGCAGGAGTACTGGGAGCTTGGATCTTTGCCAAACCAGTGGGGTTTCTTCCGGCAGCAGGTCCGGCCGCACTTAAAAAAAGGGGAAAGGGTGTTTGTAATTATCTCTGACGCCTTGCGCTTTGAGGCGGCCGGGGAACTGGCCCGGCGCCTTAACAGCGAGCGCAAAGTCTCGGCTGATCTTATCACCATGCAGGGCGTCCTGCCTTCCTGCACCAGCCTGGGTATGGCCTGCCTGCTGCCCCACCGGCATATTGAGATCAGCGGCAATTACAGCGTCAGCGTGGACGGCGTTTCCAGCGAAAGCCTGGAAAACCGCAATAAAATCCTGAACCAGCAGGTAGAAAAGAGTATTGCCGTGCGCTATAAGGACCTGATGGACTTAAAATGGGACGAATTTCGCAAGCTCGTCAGGGGCAAGGACTTGTTTTATATCTACCACAACAGCATTGACGCCAGGGGCGACCATTACCCCACCGAAAGCGAAGTATTTGATGCCGTGGAGGAGGCCCTGGTTCAGCTGAGTTCGCTGGTAACCAGGCTGGTTAATAACGTCGCCGCCACCAATATCTACGTAGTTGCCGACCACGGCTTTATCTACCAGCGCAAAAGCCTGGCGGAATATGATAAGACTACCGGTGACAGTGACGAAAATGATTATGTCAGCAGGAGGTTTATCCTCACCGGACAGGATAAGCAGTTGGATGGGACCCTGACTTTTAGTATGAAATACCTGCTGGGGGAAGGCAATGCGTTTAAATGCATCACACCCCGGGGGGCGAACCGGTTCCCGGTCAAGGGGGGCGGAGCCAACTATGTGCACGGCGGCCCTTTGCCGCAGGAGATCGTGGTTCCGCTGCTCCACATCAAGAACGAGCGGGGCAGGTCAGCCAAGAATGTGCAGAAGGTGACAGTGACGCTGACCAGTATTTCCAGAAAGATAACCAACGCCATCACCTACCTGGAGTTCTTCCAAACGGAGAAGCTGGCGGACAAGATTCGGCCATGCCGTCTCAAGCTCTACCTGGTTGACCGGGACGGCAACCGCATCTCCAATGAAAACATCATCATTGCCGATCGCCAATCAGACGACCCGGTGGAAAGGAAGTTCAGAGAAAAATTTGTGTTGAAAAACATGAAGTACGATAAATCGCAAAAATACTACCTGATCATGGAGGACGAAGAAGAGCAGGTGGAAAAAATCTACGACCGCATCCCTTTCACGGTCGATCTTGCCTTTAGCGGCGATGATTTCGGTTTCTAAGCGGGGTATGGAAATGGATGAATTAAGTGTTAAGTTAAATCAATATTTTCCCGGCCGCATGGTGCGCAAGGACCTCACCAAGAAGATCAAGGAAGGCGCCAATGTGCCTGTCTACGTACTGGAATACCTGCTCGGTATGTACTGCGCCACCGATGATGAGGACAGTATCCGGGACGGTGTGGAGCGGGTAAAAAGCATCCTGGCCGATAACTTTGTTCGTCCTGACGAGGCGGAAAAGGTTAAGTCCAAGATAAGGGAACTGGGCAAATATACCGTGATCGACCGGCTGACGGTCAAGCTAAATGAAAAGAAAGACGTTTATGAGGCTGAGTTCTCCAACCTGGGCATCAAAGGGGTGAGCATAATCCCGTCTTATGTAAAGCAGTATGAAAAACTGCTGGCGGGCGGGATTTGGTGCATCATTAAGATGGACTACTTCTTCGACGAGGAGCAGCGGGGGGTTAGTCCTTTTTGTATCGGCAATCTCACGCCCATCCAGATGCCCAACCTGGATCTGGAGGAAATTTTAACCGGACGGGAGCACTTTACCAAAGACGAGTGGATCGACGCCCTGATCAGGTCCATCGGCCTGGAGCCCACACAGCTTTCCTACGAGGTACGGTGGCACATGTTGTGCCGGATGATCCCCCTGGTGGAGAATAATTATAACCTGTGTGAACTGGGACCGAGAAATACGGGTAAGTCCCATATCTATAAGGAGATATCACCCAACTCGATCCTTGTTTCCGGCGGCCAGACCACTGTCGCCAACCTGTTTTACAACATGTCCACCAGGAAGGTGGGCCTGGTCGGCCTGTGGGATACTGTGGCTTTTGTGAAGTTGCGGGAATTACCTTTAAGGATAAAGATGGCATCCAGATCATGAAAGACTATATGGCCTCAGGTTCATTTGCCCGTGGCAGGGAGGAAAAAGCGGCAGCCGCTTCAATGGTCTTCGTGGGCAATATCAATCAGAGTGTTGACGTGCTGCTGAAGACCTCTCATTTGTTTGACCCGTTTCCGGAAGCAATGGCTAACGACACCGCTTTCTTTGACCGGATGCACTATTACCTGCCCGGTTGGGAAATCCCCAAATTCAGGCCGGAGTTCTTTACCGACATGTACGGGTTCATTACCGACTACCTGGCGGAGTTTTTCCGGGAGATGCGCAAACGCTTCTTTTCCGACGCATTGGACCGTTACTTCAAAGTCGGCCGCAACCTCAACCAGCGGGATGTGATCGCGGTCAGAAAGACTGTTTCCGGATTGGTCAAGCTCATCTATCCCAATGGTGATTTCGGCCGGGACGAAGTCGAGGAGGTATTGCGCTACGCCCTGGTGGGCAGGCGGCGGGTTAAGGAACAGCTGAAGAAAATAGGCGGGATGGAGTTTTATGATGTTCATTTTTCCTATATCGACAACGAAACCCTGAACGAAGAATTTGTCTCAGTGCCGGAGCAGGGTGGCAGCAAAATAATCCCCGAGGGTCTTGGGAAACCAGGCCACGTTTATACCATCGGCCGCGGTAAATCAGGCATGATCGGCGCTTACAAAATCGAGGTTCAGGCAGTGAGCGGCTCGGGCAAGTTCGAAAGAACAGGCTTGGGGGCCAACCGGGAAGCCAAAGAGGCCATTGATACCGCCTTCCGTTTCTTTAAAGCCAACAGTAAAAATATCAGCCGCTCTATAACAATCACAAACAAGGACTACCTGATGCATGCGGTGGACATCCACGGTGTAGGTCTAACCTCCGAGCTCGCGCTGGCTGCCTTTGTCGCCCTGTGTTCTGGCGCGCTGGGACGGCCCTGCCAGAGCCAGTTGGCCATTCTGGGCTCAATGAGCATTGGTGGTACGATTAATAAGGTGGAGGAGCTAGCCAATGTGCTGCAGGTATGCTTTGATGCGGGAGCCAAGAAGATCCTCTTGCCCATGTCTTCAGCTGCCGGCATCAGCACAGTACCGCCAGAGCTTTTCGCCAGGTTTCAGATATCTTTCTACCAGTCGCCCGAGGATGCGGTTTTTAAAGCGATGGGGGTGGAGTAGAATTTAATAAAATATAATGGAGGGGAGAATGTGTATAAAATAGTTGATGAGGATGGTAATTTGTACAGCGAATACCAGTATGAGAATGAAGCTGAGTATGAAAAAATGATAGTTGCTAATGCAGAGCTAATTTTTGGCTCACAGGGTATTTATTTTGATATTAAAAAGAAAATTGGTAAACCTAAAGAAGGCGCCGCTATACCAGACGGTTACTATTTAGATTTAAAATTTCATGATGAACCTGTCTTATACTTTGTTGAAATAGAACTTGGCGCTCACGATGTTTATGGTCATATTGGTGAGCAAGTCTTACGATTTGCAATATCTTCTGAATTAAGCAAGCACAAAATAAAGACAATTTTAATAGAAGATATAAACAGGGATCCCATAAAAACCCAAAAAATCAATGATTATTTAAATTCAGCGAGATTTAACAATATAAATGAATTGCTGGATAAGTTGATTTTTGATAAAGAGGTTGCAGTAATAATTGTTATAAATGAAGCTAGTGACCAATTAACAAGGGTTCTTTCAAAAATTAAAATTTCTGCTGATATTATTGAAGTTCAAAGCTTTATTTCAAAGGATAGAAAAATTATACATCGCTTTACACCTTTTCAGGATGATATTTTGGAAGGCACACCAACATCAACAGATTTAGATGATTTAGATACTATTGTTGTACCAGCTAGAGAAGATGGATTTAAAGAAGTGTTTATCGGAGAGAACTGTTGGTATGCAATTCGTATATCGGCTGCAATGCTGAGTAAAATTAAGCATATCGCAGTTTACCAGGTAGCACCTGTATCTGCAATAACTCATATAGCGGACGTTAAGGGGATTGAGAAATATAAAGATACCGATAAATACATAGTGTATTTTAAAGGTAATGCAAAACCAATTAAAAAATATATTACACTTTCCGGGAAAACAAAAGGTGAAGCGCCACAAGCCCCAAGATATACATCTTATGCAAAGCTATTAGAGGCAAGCACTCTCGATGATTTGTGGAAATAGTGTTTATATAATTTTTCGACAATTGAACTACTAGCCCGCAAGCGGGACTAGGTTGGTCATATGTTATAACGTTAATCCCGAGGCAGTACTGAACCAGGTGCTGTTCAGCGCAACGGAGCAGGACAACCAATGCTGGTATATCTACGTACTGGGCCTGATCGGGCAGGAAGACAGCACGAGAAATTATCTGACTTACCACTTCGACCTCCGGGGCAGCACCGTTGCCCTGACCGGTAACAGCGGGCAGGTAATCGGCAGGTTTTGTTATGATCCCGCAGGCCTCTTTGCTGTTCAATTTGAGCTAGGGACAGAAGTCTAATTAATTGCGTTGTCTTTAACTTCTTAACGTATTTGTCGGCATTAAGCTCCTTGCGTCGCTAAAAAAGTTCTTGCTTAAAATTGGCTTAAACAATTGAATAAATGTCGATTTTGTGGTATCCTCGTCCTGCATTTTTGATCTCCCTTATTTTAGAGATTCAGACAAGGACTACCCACAATCTCTATTATAAGGGATTTTTCTTGTAGATGCAGCGTTTTTCTCGTAATATCTATGCTGTTTATGGTTTGACATGCTGAAAATTTTTGTTTGTGCACTCTAGTTACTTTACGTATAGCTTTTGAAAAAGGCGGTCATGAAAACGGGGTTGCCGTTATTACTGATAGCTGGTATGCTGGTGCTGTTAGGAAATAAAAATGAACATCAGGCTAATGTACTAAAAGATACTGCAAAAAGTGATCAAATTGCACTGTGACATGGGTTCAATAATAGCATGGGTAAAAATTAATTGACTGGTAGAAGACGGTAAGATGCTTGTAAGCGTCAAGTAAACACTCACCTTTAATAGAAGATTTAAAAAAAGTACAATCACGACGAATACAGTTGAAAAAGTTGAAAAAGTAAGCAAACTTTTTAAACTAGGAACGGAGTGGTTGTATGGATACACAAAAAATTGCAACAGAATACCGACTGTCACAGTGGACACACATAATCCAAGAACAGCAAAGCAGCGGGCAAAACATTAAGGACTTCTGCCAGGCAAAAGGAATAAGCAGACATAAATACTTCTACTGGCAGCGAAAGCTGCGGGAGGCAGCCTGTAAGGAACTCATTAAATCGGAAGAAACCGCAAACATAGTACCAGAGGGATGGGTACATGTTGAACCCAAACGGCTAACGAAAACAACGCTGTATATAGAAGTCGGCGGTTGTCGAGTCAACGTGGATGAAAATACCGATCCCGAACTAATAAAAAAAGTCTGCCGCATATTAAGGGTACTGTAATGAGATGGAGCGAAAAACCCGTATACATATGCTGCGGACATACAGATATGAGGAAATCCATCAATGGCTTGATGGCGCTTGTTAAAGACAGCTTTTCCCTTGACCCGTTTTCAGAAGCGCTGTTTGTCTTTTGCAACCGGAAACGGGATAGGATAAAAATCCTGGAATGGGATGGCGATGGATTCTGGCTGTATTTCAAGCGCCTGGAGCGTGGCCATTTTCGCTGGCCGGCAAAAGGAGATGCCGTCACTATGCTGCTCGATGCCAAAGAATTATCATACCTGATAGAAGGCGCCAAACTAGAGAAAAAACTTAAACGGGAAGAAGTATTCGAGCGGCAAATATCTTAAAAAGAGTCAGCCCGAAATAGGTCCAAAAAGCTCCCGAAATCTTGATATTACGCGGTTTTTCTGGTATAATCTCCTTATGAAAACAAAGGGAATATCAGCAGAAAAACTACTTGGTATAATTGCAGAAAAAGATCGCCAGATTGCCCAATTGGAGCAACAAGTACAGTGGTTGATGTCACAGATCCGCCTGGCCAAACATAAGCAATTTGGCGTATCAAGCGAAAGAACAGACGACAGTCAGTTGACCATATTCAACGAGGCCGAATTAAATTCCGACATGACCATGCCGGAACCTGACTTTACCGAGGTAAAATCGCATTATCGCAAACGGACGCGCCTTACAACCGACAAATTGCCAAAGGACCTACCTGTTGAGGTAATTGAACATAAGTTGCCGGTTGAAGATTGTATCTGCCCGGAATGCGGCAACGAAATGCATACAATGGGAAAAGAAACCCGTGAAGAGCTCAAGATTATTCCTGCTAGGGCAGTAATTGTGCGACATGTTCAGCATGTTTATGCCTGCCGGAGTTGTGAGACTACCTCAGATCATGTTCCTATCATAAAGGCAAATATGCCGGAACCCGTCATAAAAGGTGGATTCGCATCACCGGAAACAATTGCCCATATAGCAGTGCAAAAATTCATGATGGCATCGCCGCTGTACCGTCAGGAACAAGAATGGAAGCAAAACGGCATCCTGCTTTCCCGGCAAACCATGTCAAACTGGCTGATCAAAGCCTGTGAGGACTGGCTTGTGCCGGTATATGAGGAGATGAAGCGTCAATTATGTAAACATGAAGTGCTTCACGGAGATGAAACCACCCTGCAGGTAATTAAAGAACCAGGGAAGGCGGCGCAGTCAAAGAGTTATATGTGGCTATACCGCACCAGTGGAGAGGCAAAACACCAGATTGTACTCTATGATTATCAACCCGATAGAAAACATATACATCCGGAAGCATTCTTAAAGAATTTTAAAGGGTATCTTCATGCGGACGGATATGAAGGATATCACAGGCTTCCAGAAAACATAATCGTTGTAGGCTGCCTGGCACATCTCAGGCGCAAATTCTTCGATGCTTTTAAAACCTTGCCCAAAGAGAAACAAGCGGAATCCAATGCGGCAATAGGAGTATCCTATTGCGATCAGCTATTCCATTATGAAAAGCAGTTTGCCTTGCTTACCCCCGATAACCGCCATATGGAACGCTGCCGGCTATCAAGGCCTTTATTTGATGAATTTTACAAATGGATTGAGGGCACTGCTGCCTTGCCTAATACCCTCTTGGGAAAGCGGTGCATTACGCAAAATCCCAGAGGAGATATCTTGAGAGATATCTCCTTGATGGGCGTCTTGAAATTTCAAATAACCGCGCTGAGCGCAGCATTAAACCATTTGTGATCGGAAGAAAAAATTGGTTATTCGCAAACACGCCAAAGGGAGCCAGGGCCAGTGCCATTTATTACAGCCTGATTGTAAGCGCGAGAGAAAATGGCCTGAATCCATTTGAATATTTAACATGGATTCTTACAAATGCCCCTAATTTGGGAAGGGTGGGTTACATAGCTTCGGTTACAGACTTCCTACCCGGTAGTACAGCTATCCCGGAAAAGATATTTACCCCCCAGTCGGATGATGCAAATCTGAAAAAACTCGCCTGGGAGGAAAACTGATATGGGAAAAAACATTGATTATATGATGGAACTGGTAAATGAATACCTGTCAGGCAAGACCCCCCGGCATATATTCGAACTGGACTTTCAGGCAGAGATCCTGGACCGTTACGAGAAAATGGCGCGGGAGGATAGGGACTATGCCGAATATTTTTATGATATGCTTTCGGAATATGGCGTTGATGTGGGTGATGGTCTATCGGATGCAGAATTTAAACAGCTGATCAGAAAACAGTACAAAAAGGTAAAAGATATTGCCAAAGGTGATCTTTGGTGATACCGATAGCCTGTTTGACGCTTACATTTCAAATTAACAATTTATGTTGGAATATTTTATGTAATTAATTGCCAAATGGTTCTTGCCTCCCCGGTCAAGATAGAAGTTTTTTGCTATAAATAGAAAACCCCCTTTGCTTACCTGTGTTTTCAAAGCAGATAAGAAAAGAGGGAATTCGTTCGCCTTGCCACCAATCTACCTGTAGCCCACATGGCTGTTGAGCTGGCGGGAGTGTGTGGGAATCGAACCCACCAGGGACAGGAGCACTGCCCCACGACTGGTTTTGAAGACCAGGAGCACCACCAGGCACCATCCACCCCCAAAAAAATAGCTTGATCAATTACTGCGTCAACCATTATAACATTAAAGGAGCAGTCAGGCAAGAAAGGTTCTTTTTTATAAAACGGTCATGATAATGTGAGTTATGATGAGCCGGAAAGGATTACATGATTTGGATTATTTTCGACAAGATTATGTTTAATACAACAAAATACATCATAATTAACAAATAGCAGAACACTATTTCTTGGAGTGGAAGGACTTTTCAAACAATTTTCCCGGTTAAGATGAAGGATTTCATCCTGAATCAGCGAATATTCTACTAATGTAATGCGCGTGCTAGATTAGTTTTATGTCGATAGAGATATTTTTTTGTTTTTTGATGTGATTGGGTGGGGATGTTGTGATGCTGGAGTTCTTTAGAGATATAAAGCAGGACTTGCAGGTGGTGGAAAGAGAACTTAATTCCGTAGTACGCACGCAAAATACTCTTCTTACGGAGACTTCTACCCATCTTCTGAATGCGGGCGGCAAGCGGTTAAGGCCGGCGTTGATCCTGTTCAGTGCTAAATTCTATAATTATGACCTGGAAAAGGTTTTGCCGCTGGCCGTTGCCATGGAACTGATCCATATGTCCAGTCTGGTTCACGACGATGTTGTAGACGCTGCCATGACCCGCCGCGGTATTCCTACGGTAAAAGCCAAGTGGGGCAACAGCATTTCAATCCATATCGGTTCCTACTTCTTTGCGAAATCACTGAACCTGCTCGCCCGTTATGAAGAAATACCGCTGATTTCAAAGGTCCTGTCCGATACCAGTGTAAAAATGTGCGAGGGTGAAATCCATCAAATATCTGCATCGTTTAATGTTCAACAGAACCTCAGGGACTATTTGTACCGGATTAATCGCAAAACTGCTCTTCTGATAGCAGCCAGCGCGCAGTTGGGTGCGGTGGCCTGCGGGGCTCCGAGAAGCATTCACCTGCCCCTGCGGCGTTACGGGCACGGTATCGGCATGGCTTTCCAGATTACCGATGACATCCTGGATATGGTTTCGGAGCAAAGCCAGTTGGGTAAGCCGGTGGGCGGAGACCTGCGTCAGGGGGTTATTACCCTTCCGGTGATTCGTGCTTTGGCCTGCAGTGAACAGAGGGAACGTCTGAAAATCCTTGTTCACAAAGTAGATAAAAGCGAGGATGAGGTTCAGGAATGTATCAGAATAATCAAGGACTGCGACGCCATTGACTATTCTTTTGAGATTGCCTTAAAGTATATTAAGAAGGCAAAAGAACAGTTGAAGCATCTACCGGATATTCCCACCAGGTTAACCTTGAATCTGGCGGCGGATTTTGTAGGAGTGAGGAAGTTTTAATCAACAAAAGGGTGGTGTAAGCTTGCCCGGGCGTTATCCCATATCCCTGGATTTATCCCAAAAAATTTGCCTGGTTGTTGGCGGTGGACCGGTTGCCGAGCGCAAAGTTAAATCGCTCCTGGAATGCGGTGCGCTTGTGCGGGTTGTCAGTCCGGAAATAACCCCTGGACTTGAAAACCTTGCAGATGAAGGCAGAATTGACTGCCGTAGACGTCAGTTCCGCCCGCCCGACCTGGAGGGAGTTTTCCTGGTAATTGGTTCAACAAATCAGGAAACAGTTAATCGGCAGGTTGCGGAAGAGGGGGTTGCCCGCAACCTGCTTGTCAATATAGTTGACGATCCCCGCAAAGGGAATTTTTTTGTTCCATCGATAGTTAAGCGTGGTTCCCTGACAATTGCAGTTTCAACGGATGGCAAGAGTCCGATGCTGGCCAGGAAAATACGTGAAGAACTGGAAGTAATCTATGGACCGCAATATCAAGAGTACCTGGATTTGGTCGGGAAACTCCGGGAGGATGTCATACGCAACGTTCAAGATCCGGAGAAAAAGAGAGAGATACTGGAAAGCTTTGCCGCTGACGGAGTTCTCGGCCTCCTCAAAGAAGGCAGGATTGGTGAGGTAAAGGAGATGCTGCTGAATGCTTATTGCGGTTGTGGGCCTTAACCACAGAACAGCCCCTGTGGAGGTGCGGGAAAAGCTGTCCTTTGCAGGGAGCCACCTTAAGGAAGCTCTCCTGCGGCTGAAGGAATACCCCGTTATTGAAGGTTGCGCTATTTTATCAACCTGTAACAGGACTGAAATTTATGCTGCAACCATGGAAATGGATGAAGGTATGAACGCCATCTGGGATTTTTTATCCCGCTGGTCCAAAGTAGATATCTCCCAGATTAAAAACTACACCTACTGCCACACTCTGTATGATACAATCCGTCATATTTTCCGTGTTGCAGCAGGGCTGGATTCAATGCTTCTGGGGGAAACGCAGATCCTGGGACAGGTACGTATAGCCTACCAGGAAGCAGTTGAATACGAATCTACCAACCGGGTCTTAAACACACTGTTCCAGCAGGCGATTACGGTGGGGAAGCGTGTGCGCACGGAAACGGGTATCGACCAGAACCCGGTATCCGTGAGCTACGCTGCCGTGGAGTTGGCCAGGAGCTATCTGGCCGGTCTGGCAAAACGGTCCGTACTCATTATCGGAGCCGGCAAAATGAGTGAGCTCACAGCCAGGCACCTGGTGGCCAACGGTGTAACCGGGGTGATTGTATCAAACCGGTCCTTTGACCGGGCAACGGCCCTGGCGGCGCAGTTCAACGGCAGGGCGGTCAAGTTCAGTGAATTGTACCGTTACATGGAAGAAGCGGATATTGTGATCAGCTGCACCGCAGCTAACCACTGTGTGGTGAGAGCGGAAGAGATGAGCCTGGTCATGGAAAAAAGGGGGGGGCGCAAAATATTTATGATTGATATTGCCGTACCCCGGGATATTGAAGCCGAGGTTGGACAAATTGAAGGTGTCAGCCTTTTTGATATAGATGATTTAAACGTTGTGGTGGACAAAAACCTGGCTGAGCGCAGGAAGGCCGCGGCCAGAGCGGAGGAGATCATTGAAGAAGAACTGGAAGAGTTTATGAAGTGGCTGGGGACGCAGTTTATCGTGCCTACCATCTCAGCTTTGAAAAAGTGGGGAGAAGAGATTAAGCAGAAGGAGTTAAAACGTGCTTTGAACCGTCTTGGCGTACTCTCGGAACATGACCGGAAGGTGATCTACTCCCTGGCCAACTCCATTGTCAACCAGATCCTTCATCTCCCCGTGATTCAGCTGAAAAGGTATGCTCTTACCACGGAGGGACACCTGTACACTGAAATTCTGCAAAACCTTTTCAACCTGGATGTCCCGGGCCAGAAGCCTAAAAAGCGGAAGCTTTCTGAACATCCAGAAAAAGTCCCTGATGCTAAATAAGGGGTAGTTATATAACAACCAATGCATATTTGGAGGCCGAAATGAAGCGGGAAATTGTCGTGGGTACAAGGGAAAGCAAACTTGCCATGTGGCAGGCCCGGTGGGTGGTGGACAGGCTTAAGGAGTCCTGTCCTGAATACAATTATCGAATACAGGGAATTCGCACCCTCGGAGACAACATCCTGGATGTGGCCCTGGCGAAAATTGGCGGCAAGGGCCTCTTTACCAAGGAACTGGAAGTGGCCCTTCTTGGTAATGAAATCGATTTAGCAGTTCACAGCATGAAAGACCTGCCCACAGACCTGCCGGAAGGTCTCGTTATCGGGGCTGTCTGCAAAAGGGAATACCCCGGCGACGTTCTTATTTCCCGGGAGGGGAAGAGGCTGGAGGAATTGCCTCCCGGCGCCCGGATCGGCACCAGCAGCCTCCGGCGCTGCGCCCAGCTATTGGGCTTTAGAAGAGATTTTAAGATGGTCAACCTGCGGGGAAATCTCAACACCCGCCTGCGCAAGCTCAGTGAGGAAGGGCTTGATGCAACCGTCCTGGCCTTTGCGGGAGTGGAGCGCCTGGGCTGGCGGGAAAGGATTACCCAGATAATTCCTTACGATATCTGCCTGCCTGCTGTGGGTCAGGGTTCCATTGGTGTGGAAGTGCGTGCAGGGGACGATGAAATCTTAGGACTGACCCAAAGGATTGACGATCACGAATCCCGTTGTGCCGTCAGTGCCGAGAGGGCTCTGTTAAAAAAACTTGAGGGCGGTTGTCAGATTCCTGTTGGAGCCCTGGGTACGGTTGAACAGGGACGTTTGCATCTGCGGGGAGTTGTGGCGACCCTGGACGGGGAATGGATAATCCGCTCAGCATTGCAGGGAGATCTCCGGGAAGCTGAAGAGATTGGTGTGCGGCTGGCAGAGCAGCTGGTACGCATGGGAGCCGGTGAAATTTTGAATCAGATCCGGCTGGGGGGTGATTGCTGTCGGTAAGGGAATGGTATATCTTGTGGGCGCCGGACCCGGGGATCCCGGGTTGATCACAGTAAAAGGAGCGGAATTGCTCCGGAAAGCCGACGTTATTATTTACGACCGCCTGGCCGGCCACAGGCTTCCGGCTCTCGCCCGGCCCGGGGCCGAAGTTATTTATGTGGGTAAATCGCCGGACCGTCACACATTGAAGCAGGCTGAAATAAACAGGCTTTTAGTAGCAAAAGCCCGGGAAGGAAAGCTTGTAGTCAGACTCAAAGGCGGCGACCCTTTTGTTTTTGGGAGAGGCGGAGAGGAGGCGGAAGCCCTTGTGGAAGCCGGCATCGCCTTTGAAGTTGTACCCGGCGTCACTTCCGCTATTGCTGTGCCGGCCTATGCCGGGATCCCGGTGACCCACCGGAATCTCACCTCCACTCTGGCTGTGATCACCGGAAACGAAGACCCAACCAAGGAAAACCCGAACATAGCCTGGGATAAGATTGCAACCGGCGCCGGTACCCTGGTGTTTCTAATGGGTATGGCCAACCTGCCGGCCATAGTCAGGCGCCTGGTAGAAAACGGCCGCTCCCCCCAAACCCCGGCGGCGCTGGTAAGGCGGGGGGCCGGGCCGGAGCAGCAAACCCTGACGGGAACCCTGGAGGATATCTGTGATAAGGCAAAGAGTGCGGAGTTTAAAAACCCCGCTGTAATTATTGTTGGAGATGTTGTTTCCCTGCGCGAAAAACTAAACTGGTTTGAAAGAAAGCCTCTCTTCGGCAAGAGGGTGCTGGTGACCCGTTCCCGGGAACAGGCCAGCGCCCTGTCGGCGGCCATTGAGGAAGCAGGCGGCGAGGCCCTGGAATTTCCCGCCATCCGCGTGGTGGAACCGGAGGATTACGGGCCCCTGGACCGGGCTATCAGCAAACTGAAGACTTATGACTGGGTCATATTTACCAGCGTTAACGGAGTACAGGCTTTTTTCCGGAGGCTACGCCATCAGCACAAGGATGTCCGTGAACTCCATCAGGCCAGACTCTGCGCCATTGGGCCTAAAACCGGGGAAGCGCTGGAAAACTACGGTCTGCTGGTGGAAACCGTACCGGAAAAATATCGCGCGGAGGAAATTATCGAGGCTTTGCGGGATAGGATTGGGGCGGGCACGAAAATCCTCCTGCCCCGGGCGGATATCGCCCGTAAAGTGCTGCCGGAGGCTTTGCGGCAAATGGGTGCAGACGTGACGGAAGTCACCGCCTACCGCACCGTTGCAGGCGACGGTGATAGTTCCAGGATCAGGGAGATGCTGGCGCGGGGAGAAATTCACCTGATTACCTTCACCAGTTCTTCAACTATCCGCAACCTGGTTAAAATGTTGAATGCCCCGGATCTCCAGGCTTTACTGAAAAATGTTGTGGTGGCCTGTATCGGGCCGGTTACAGCCGGCACCGCCAGGGAACTGGGGCTCAAGGTGGACGTGGTGGCGGAAGAGTATACCATTGAAGGGCTGGTCAGGTCGTTGCTGGGATACTACGGCTTACAAACCGTTTAAATAATGGAACCCGTAAAGGTGTGAAATCTTTTGATCAGTATAACCAGGCTTTTATGTGACACGGACTACTACGGAGACACACTCCGGTACAGCCCCGGTTCCCGGGGCCAGATCCACGGAGCGGTTTGCGGGCGCGGCCCGGTGGTGGTCTGGAACTGTACCCGGACCTGTAATTTGAAATGTATCCACTGCTACTCAAGTTCCGATTCCAGACAATATGAGGGAGAACTTACCACGGAAGAAGCCTTAAGCTTTATTGACGATTTGGCAGAGTTTAAGGTACCGGTACTCCTTTTTTCCGGCGGGGAGCCCCTGCTGCGAAAGGATCTAAAGGAACTGGCGGCTTACGCCGGCAGCAAAGGCATCAGGCCGACCATCTCCACAAACGGCACGCTGTTGAAACCCGGTGCCGTGCAGTCCCTGAAGAGTCTGGGGATCGGCTATATCGGCGTCAGCCTGGACGGGATCGGAGAAAACAACGACCGCTTCCGGGGCCGGGCCGGGGCTTTTGATGCTGCCCTGGGAGGGATCCGGAACTGTATTGCCGCCGGGCAGAGGGTGGGGCTGCGTTTTACCATCAACCGGCATAATTACGAGGAACTTGACGCCATCTTCGACCTGGTGGAGAGGGAAAATATCCCCCGCGTCTGTTTTTACCACCTGGTTTATTCCGGGCGCGGCAGCAAGATGATGGAGGAGGACATATCCCGGCGGGAAGCCAGGGCGGCAATGGACTTGATTGCGGCTCGGACGCTGGATTTTCACCGGCGGGGTCTGGCCAAGGAAATCCTCACCGTGGATAATCACGCCGATGGTGTCTACCTGTACCTCAAGCTGAAAGAAACCGACCCTGAAAGGGCGGCAAGGGTGCTGGAACTTCTCCGGCTGAACGGAGGCAACCGCACCGGAATAGCTATAGGAGCAGTTGACTGGTGCGGGAACGTGCACCCCGACCAGTTCACCCAAAATCATACCTTCGGCAATGTTCGGGAGAAAAAGTTCGGTGACATCTGGACCGATACCTCTCATTCCATCCTGGCCGGCTTAAAAAACCGCAAGCCCCTCTTAAAAGGTCGCTGCGCAGCCTGTAAATGGCTGGATGTCTGCAACGGCAACTTCAGGGCCAGGGCCGAGGCCGTCACCGGCGATTTCTGGGAATCCGACCCTGCCTGTTACCTGACTGATGAGGAAATAGGAATTAGTTCATAGATAGAACAATTCTAAAACGATTTCAATCTGTTATAATCAGGAAAGAGGTACGTAGTCCGGATACCAAGTTGAAAACTGAGAAACCTCAAAATAAGGATAATTACAGTCTAATAAGGGAGGAATTTGGCCATGACTTTTCCTGCCCAGCGTCCCAGGCGTCTGAGGAGCAGCGAGAACATCCGGCGGATGGTCCGGGAAACCGTTCTTTCTGTGGATGATTTAATCTACCCTGTTTTTGTGACCCATGGAAAGGGTGTCGCCCGTCCTGTGGAATCCATGCCCGGGATTTATAACTATTCAATCGACATGCTTTTAAAACACTTAGATGTAGCAGCCCGCTTGAAAATCCCCGGGATTCTGCCCTTCGGTATACCGGCTGCAAAAGATGAGGTGGGTTCCGAAGCCTACGCGGAGGACGGTATCATTCAACAGGCTGTGCGGGCAATAAAGGAAGCCTTTCCGGAACTTCTGGTTATTACCGATATCTGTTTGTGCGAATATACGAGCCACGGCCACTGCGGACTGATCCGGGACGGCCGGGTGGCAAACGACCCCACTCTGGACCTTCTGGCCAGGACGGCCGTTTCCCATGCTGCAGCGGGAGCGGATATGGTTGCCCCTTCGGATATGATGGACGGGCGGGTGGGCGCCATCCGCCGGGCCCTGGACAAAGAAGGCTTTAAAGACGTGCCGGTCATGGCCTATTCGGCCAAATACGCCTCGGCCTACTACGGGCCCTTCCGGGATGCCGCCGGTTCCGCACCGCAGTTTGGTGACCGGAGGGCATACCAGATGGATCCTGCCAATTCTGACGAAGCGCTGCGGGAAGTCTGGCTGGATATCGAGGAGGGTGCGGACATCGTTATGGTGAAACCCGCCCTGGCCTACATGGACGTGATCCGGCGGGTCAAGGACGAATTCGGTTATCCCGTGGCGGCTTACAACGTCAGCGGCGAGTACAGCATGATCAAGGCCGCAGCGCAAAAGGGCTGGGTGGACGAGCGCAGGATTGTAATGGAAACCCTGACCGGCATCAAGCGGGCGGGGGCGGATATTGTGATTACCTACCATGCCCTGGACGTCGCAAAATGGCTGCGGGAGTAAGGAACGGGATTTAAAACCCGGGCCTGATCCTCAGGTTTGAGCTTTGCATCATAAAATTTTCCTGGGAGTTGAGAGCATAATGACGACGTCGGAGGGGGTACAAGTATGATCATATCGTGGAATACGACCAATGCCTGCAACATGATGTGCAAGCACTGTTACCGGGACGCCGGAGTCAAGGCCGAGCAGGAACTGAGCACGGAAGAGGGCCTGAAACTGATTGATCAAATTGCTGAAGTCGGGTTTAAGATCATGATCTTCAGCGGGGGTGAGCCCCTAATGCGTAAAGATATTTATACCCTGGTAAACCATGCCCGGGAAAAGGGGCTGCGGCCGGTTTTCGGCACCAACGGCACCCTGCTTACCGCTGAAGTGGCCAAACGGCTGAAAGATGCCGGGGCTGCCGCCATGGGAATCAGCCTGGACAGCATCGATCACATGATTCATGACATGTTCAGGGGTGTGTACGGGTCCTGGCAGAAGGCGGTGGACGGCATGCGCGCCTGCAGGGAAATAGGCCTGCCCTTTCAGATTCACACCACCGTGATGGATTGGAACATGGCGGAGGTGGAAGACTTGACCGACTTCGCGGTTGAGGAGGGAGCGATTGCCCACCATATTTTTTTCCTGGTTCCCACCGGCCGGGCTGTCAACATCGAGAAAGAGACACTGAGGGCCGAACAGTACGAAGAATTACTCCGCCGGATTATGAAAAAGCAGAGCGAAGTTAAAATAGAACTGAAGCCCACCTGTGCCCCCCAGTTTATGCGGATTGCCTCGGAAATGGGGCTGGAAACACGCTTCAACAAGGGCTGCCTGGCCGGCTTGTCCTACTGTATCATCAGTCCCCTGGGTATTGTCCAGCCCTGTGCCTATTTGAATATTCCCGCCGGCAACGTAAGGGAAAAGCCCTTTGGCGAAATCTGGCGGGAAGCTGAAATATTCAAGGTTTTGCGTACTGAAGAGTATAAAGGGGCCTGCGGTTCCTGCCGTTATAAAAAAATATGCGGCGGCTGCCGGGCCCGTGCCTATTTTTACCAGGGTGACTACATGGGTGAGGAGCCATGGTGCCTGTACAAGGGCAGAAAGGAATCGTAGTCATGCAGTTCGATGCCGTGGACAAAAAACTTCTGAGCATGATTCAAAGGGACTTTCCCCTGGTTCCGGAGCCTTACCGGGAACTGGGAGTTGCCCTGGGTGTGCCGGAGGAAGAAGTTTTAGCCAGGCTGCAGGCCCTCATGGAGAGCGGGGTCATCCGCCGCCTGGGAGGGGTTTTCGACTCCAGGAAACTGGGGTACAGCGGCGCCCTGTGTGCCATGAATGTCGATAAAGAGCGGATCAGGGAAGTAGCCGGGGTGGTGAACTCTTTCACCGGAGTTACTCACAACTACTTGAGAGAGGGCTTCTTCAACATGTGGTTTACAGTTCTGGCGCCAACCGGGGCCAAACTCGGGGAGATTTTGGATGAAATCAGGGAGCGTACAGGTATCCGGGAGATCTTGACACTGCCCTCGGAAAATATTTTTAAGATCAGGGTAAACTTTGATCTTGACTGAGGTGAAATCTCATACTGACCGAACAGGATAAACAAATCATCCGGGAACTGCAAAACGGCCTGCCCCTGGTGAGCCGCCCCTTCGAAACAATTGCGGCTAAACTGGGTATGAGCGAGGAGAAACTAATCGGGCGGATTAAGCAATTTGTTGAAGATGGAAGGATCAGGCGTTTCGGAGCTGTGGTCCGTCACCAGGACCTGGGCTATGTGGCCAACGCTATGGTGGTCTGGAATGTGCCGGATCATAGAATTCAAGAGGTTGGGCCTGTCATGGCCAGTTTTGAGGAAGTAACTCACTGTTACCAGCGACCTCGCCGTCCAATCTGGCCCTATAATTTTTATACCATGGTACACGGTCAGACCAGGGAAGAGTGTGTTCAGGCGGCTCAGAGAATCGCCCGGGCCACCAGACTGAAGCAATACCGGCTGCTCTTCAGCACCGCCGAATTGAAAAAGAGCAGTATGCGCTACTTTGAGGAAAAGGAGTTTGTCGTAATGCAGAAAAAATACTCCAGGTCCGTAACGCTTTTCAAGGAGGCCGCACAGTATATTCCAGGCGGTGTGAACAGTCCAGTGCGCGCTTTTAAATCGGTGGGCTTAAACCCGGTCTTTGTCAGCCGGGGGGAAGGTTCGAATATTTACGATGTGGACGGAAATGAGTACATTGATTACGTCGGCTCCTGGGGCCCGTTAATCCTCGGCCACCGGCACCCCCGGGTAATTGGGGCGCTGGAGCAGTGCCTGCGGGAAACAGGCACCAGTTTCGGCGCCCCCACTGAAATAGAGAATACTCTGGCAGCCATGCTCGTGGCGGCGCTTCCCTCGGTGGAACAGGTGCGCCTGGTAAATTCGGGTACGGAGGCTACCATGAGCGCCCTTCGTCTGGCCCGGGGCTACACGGGAAGAAACAAAATTGTCAAATTTGAAGGCTGCTACCACGGGCATGCGGACTTTCTCCTGATCAAGGCCGGCTCGGGCGCGCTGACCCTGGGAGTGCCCACCAGTCCCGGTGTCCCACCGGGCTCGGCTGCCTATACAATCACTTCCGGTTATAACAACCTGGCGCAGCTCAGGGAGATTTTCCGGCTGGAAGGTGAGGACATTGCCGCGATAATTGTGGAGCCCGTGGCTGGGAACATGGGGGTTGTCCCGCCGGCGCCGGGCTTCCTGGAAGGCCTGCGGGAGATAACCAGCGCTTACGGGAGTCTTTTGATCTTCGACGAAGTTATGACGGGCTTTCGCGTAGCCTACGGCGGCGCCCAGGAAAAGTACGGGATCACCCCTGATTTGACCTGTCTCGGGAAAATTATCGGCGGGGGGCTTCCGGTGGGCGCTTACGGCGGAAGGCGCGAAATCATGGAACATGTTGCGCCGGCCGGTCCGGTTTACCAGGCCGGGACGCTGTCCGGCAACCCCCTGGCTGTGACCGCCGGGATTGCTACCCTGGAGGTTTTGCAGCAGCCTGGTGTTTACGAGACGCTGGAGCAAAGCTCTTTTGAACTGGAGCGGGGATTGCAGGAATCTGCCCGGGAGGCCGGGATTGAAGTTGGTTTCAACCGGGTGGGTTCAATGCTCTGCTGCTTCTTTACGGACCAGAAGGTTTATGATTACGGCAGCGCTTGCTTATCGAACACTGCCCGCTTCGCGGCGTTCTTTAAGTCCATGCTGGAACAGGGCGTCTACCTTGCTCCTTCCCAGTTTGAAGCTGCTTTTGTATCCCTGGCCCACAGCCGGGAGCAAATCGAACGGACGGTGGAGGCCTCCCGGGCGGCATTCCGGGCGGCTCTGGCAGTGTGAATTATTGGTTGTAAATTTTCCAGTTATTGTGATTGAAAACACAAATTAAAAGGATATAATAAAATCAAACTGAAAAGGCAGCCTGACGGGTATGGGCGGGTCCTGTCCCGGAGGGTCTTTAATAAGCTCTGCGAAAAAGGGAAGTTCCTGACCTCAAGGAGAATCGACGGCTAACCAGGCCCTTTTTTCGCATTGCGGAAAAGGGGCTTTCTTTATGGAGAGAGTTGTGGGGGGGTGAAGATTTGGCGCGGCGTATTGGGATTATCGGAGTGATCGTGGAAAACAGGGAAAATTCCTCCAGGAGAATCAACAGCGTTCTCAGTGAATACAGCGAAATTATCGTAGGACGCATGGGTATTCCTTACAGGGAGCGTGATTTATCGGTAATCTCCTTGATTATCGACGGTTCCACCGATGAAATCGGAGCCTTAAGCGGCAAACTGGGCGGAATTGCGGGGGTTAAAGTTAAAACGGCGCTGCTCTCAAAGGATCTGTAAGGGTTTTAACAGGGGACTGGTTTAATTGAATACCGCAAGGAAAAGGACCTTTGGGGTGATGCTCCAATTTTTTAAATAAATATTTTTTGGTAGGAAGGGGGCGGGTGTTGCTTTGACTGCGGGAAGCTTTAATGAGACACCCAGGGGAAGCAGGTTCCATATTGCCATTTTCGGCAGGCGCAACGCCGGCAAGTCAAGTCTGATCAATGCTCTGACCAACCAGGAAATAGCCATTGTTTCCAGCTTACCGGGCACGACCACTGATCCGGTCTATAAGACAATGGAGATCCTGCCGCTGGGGCCGGTAGTGCTCATAGACACGGCCGGGATCGATGATGTTGGGGAATTGGGCAACCTCAGGATCAAAAAAACCATAGGCGTGCTTGCTAAGGCGGATTTAATGGTCCTGGTGATCGACGCCGGCCAGACCCCGGGGGAGAAAGCCTATGAACTGGAACTGATCAGGAAAGCCGGGGAGCAGGGCGTACCCGTGCTGGGGGTGCTGAACAAAATCGATTTGTACCCGGAGGCTAAAGCTCCGGAATTTGAGAGGTTGCTTGGGATCAGGGTCGTTCCGGCAAGCGCTGCTTCCCGGCAGGGCATCGAACAACTGGTTAAGG